>OFGR01000385.1_pt1 | contig 46042 bp, 38 predicted proteins | sample 1521811 | NCBI WGS metagenome assembly OFGR01 (sample SAMEA3504098, study PRJEB24116) | mouse gut metagenome | biome: mouse gut; feature: mouse-associated habitat; material: faeces | place: Denmark | collected 2011 | reverse complement strand
AATCTATGCTCCTGCCGATACATATCTATTTTTATCCCTATCTGGTTTAACCCATTATATATAAATCAATATAAAAAGAAGGAGGAATGGCTTATAGGTTTACAACCAAATAATTTCAGGCTTGAACCAACAACAGTCTGGTCGTTTCCAGACAGAGGCAGTTGGGTAACGCATTCAGGGAAGTATCGAGGAAACTGGTCACCATATGTACCAAGAAATCTGATACTTCGTTATTCTAATCCTGGTGATTGGGTCTTAGATCAATTTATGGGTAGTGGAACAACCTTAGTTGAGGCAAAGCTACTTAATCGTCATGCGGTAGGTGTTGACATCAATCCGCAATCTGTTTTAATTTCTGAAACGAATTTACAATTCCAATGTGAAACAAATTCAAAAATCTTTACACGAAATGGAAATGCTACAGATTTGCATTTTATCAAAGATTGTCGTATTGACTTTATTTGTACACATCCGCCATATGCCAATATCATCAAATATAGTAAAGGAATAGAAGGGGACATTTCTTTGTTAGGTGTGGAAGCATTTTTAGATGAGATGCAGAAGGTTGCAAATGAAGCATATCGTGTTTTGAAAAAGGGAAAAATGTGTGCAGTAATGATTGGGGATGTAAGAAAATGTGGAAAGGTCATTCCATTAGGATTTCGTATGATGGAATGCTTTTTACAGGCAGGATTTGCAAATAAAGAAATTATAATTAAAGAGCAGCATAATTGTCGTTCTACTGATTATTGGGAAAAACAGAACAATAATTTTCTGATTCTTGCACATGAGTATATATTTGTATTTCAGAAGTAAGATAATTCACAAAGAGTGAAAGTTGTGGTTGCTATCTTGTATGTTTGCAAGTATAATAAATGTGTGAGAGATTGTCCTTTTGTGGACATAGAGAAGAGGAATCATCAATGAGTAATTCGAGTGTTGCTCCATTTGTGAAATGGGCTGGCGGTAAGCGTCAGTTGATTCCACAGATAAAGGAGAAAATGCCTGTAAAATATAATAATTATTATGAGCCATTTGTGGGTGGCGGTGCAGTTACATTTGAATTGTTACCTGCAAATGCTCTCATAAATGATATTAACAAAGCACTAATAAATGCATACAAGAAGATATGTGATGAGCCGGAAGCATTTCTGAAGGCAGTAAATAAACTTGATGCGGAAATGTGGGAGGATGGTAAAGAATATTATTATTCTCTCAGAGAACATTACAATGACAAGCTGATGAAAGCGGAGTATGATGTGGAATTAGCTGCATTGTTTGTGTTTATAAATAAGCATTGTTTTAACGGCTTGTATCGGGTAAATGGTAAGGGCCTTTTCAATGTTCCGTACAACAATAGTCGTAGGGCTTCGGTTGATGAAGAGGTTATTATGGCTACTTCAAAGTACTTGCAGGGAGTAATCATTATAGATGGTGATTTTGAACTGGCATGTAAGGATGCAAAGAAGGGCGATTTTGTATTTATAGACAGCCCGTATGTACCATTGAATCCTACTTCTTTTGAGTCATACACAAAAGAGGGATTTGACATAGAAAGCCATAAGCGACTGGCAAATCTTTTCGATGAATTAACAGCCAGAGGTTGCTACTGTATGCTCACAAACCATAATACAGACTTGATAAATGAGCTGTATGGTAACAAAGGCTATAAAATAGATGTTGTAAGTGTAAAGCGTATGATTAATTCAGATGCATCTAACAGAGTTGGCAAAGAAGTGATTATATGCAATTATTAGAACTTATGTGTAAGAAGGACTACTCTCTTACATGGAGATAAAGAGAAGGAAGGAGTTTTATGCCACATTTTGAAATGGCAGAGTAACCAGTGTGCGGAAAAATAGCATATGGAAGATCTGAAATTGAAGATGCATTTGGTTTTTGTTATGATGGGACAATGCCACAATCATAGTGTAGGAAGTGTAGAAGATTAGGAAGTAGTTGTGGATACACAGATTGTCTACATTGGGGAGAGGATTATCATCGTTGTTATTATTCTGTAAAGTGTCCAATTAATGATGACTAATTTGTTTGAATATCTGCGTTATATGATTTGTGTTAGTTAGAGACTTGCTATATAGTGCAGATAACGGAATGCTTGGCATGGAGATTAGAAGTAATGGAGAACTTATTTACAAAAAAAGTGCCATTATTTTTCGAGATTGAAGAATCGCAGTTAATATTAGGCGATTCCTTTAAAATTCTAACAAAAATGAAACCGGAATCTGTTGATATGATATTTGCAGATCCGCCTTATTTTTTAAGTAATAACGGCATTACCTGTCAGGGTGGAAAGATGGTTTCAGTAAATAAAGGCTCATGGGATAAACTTTCTGAAAGTGGAACTAGCGTCGAAGAAAAACATAAGTTTAATAGAAAGTGGATTAAGTTATGTAAGAAAGTACTAAAGCCGAATGGCACGATTTGGATATCAGGAACACTACACAATATATATTCGATTGGCATGGCATTGGAGCAGGAAGGCTTCAAGATAATCAATAACATAACATGGCAGAAAACAAATCCACCACCAAACTTATCATGTCGATGCTTCACACATTCTACGGAAACCATTTTATGGGCTAAGAAGAATGATAAGAAGTCTCGGCATTTTTTTGCTTATCAGAAAATGAAAGAAATGAATGGTGGAAAGCAGATGAAGGATGTGTGGGCAGGAGCACTGACGAAATCTTCGGAGAAAACAGAAGGTAAGCACCCTACACAGAAACCGGAATATTTGCTTGAAAAAATTGTACTGGCATCGACTGAGGAAGGACAAGTTATCTTAGATCCTTTTTGTGGTTCAGGAACTACAGGAGTAGAGACGGTACGATTTGGACGGAAGTTTATTGGAATAGATGTAAGTGAAGAATACCTAGAGATATCCAGGAGAAGATTGGAGAAGGTAGCAAATGACAAATAGAAATTTTGATGAATGGTTGAGTAGGTTCAGACCGAGTATATCAAGTTATGATTACTATATTGATTTTGAAAAGGTCGTAAGAAATGTAGATGAAATCAAGGTGGAATTAAACATCTTAAATTCCTTGATTAGTTCAAAAAATATTGAAGAAGCTTTTGAGAAGATAGTGAAAAAGTATCCGGAAACATTGCAATGCGTTCCGTTACTTCTTGCGGTGAGAAGTAATGAAATATATGCACAGGATGAAGAAGGTGCGTTCTTATATAATTTCAAGCAGATGAATTACAGTGTGGAGCAGTACAAGGTATTTATGCGTAAGACCGGATTATTTGATATGATTGCAAATCATTTGGTAAACAATCTTGTGGATTATGCTTTGGGTATTGAAACTGGATTGGACTCTAATGGTCGTAAGAATCGTGGCGGTCACCAAATGGAAGATTTAGTTGAAAAGTATATTGTTACAGCAGGATTTGAAAAGGATGTAAATTACTTCAAAGAAATGTATCTTAAGGACATTGAAGAGAAGTGGAACATTGATTTATCTGCACTTTCTAATCAGGGTAAGGCTGCTAAGAGATTTGATTTTGTAATCAAGACGGATAAGATGATTTATGGTATAGAGACAAACTTTTATGGCGGTGGTGGATCAAAACTGAATGAAACCGCAAGGAGCTATAAAATGCTTTCACAAGAGGCAGATACAATAGAAGGATTTACATTTGTATGGTTTACAGATGGAATTGGATGGAAGAGTGCAAGAGGTAATCTGAGGGAGACGTTTGAGGTTATGGATACGATTTACAGTATCGATGATATGGAGAATGGGGTTATGAAGGTAATATTTGATTAGGAGGAACTGAACGAATGAGGAACTACGTTGTATATGACGGTAATCGGCGTATTACATGTTTGAAATTGATGACACAATATAAGGGGAATGTTGATGTGTTAGCAGAGCTTCCTTAATGTGGCAGAAATATATAAACTTCAATATGATGGTGATAGTTCGATTCAGTGTGTTGTGTATAATGAGGCGGATGATGCAATTCACTTTTTAAATAAGATACATAATGATGTCAACAATGGGATTCTCAAGCTAAAATGAAGGCTAATGCAGCACATGGTAACAAAACCAAATCATATGCAATAGTAGAATTTTTGAAAACGAATCAAAATACAAGTACAGAACTTCTGGAAAAAATGAAGATGAACAGATGGATATCAAAACTGGAGCGAGTAGTCAGTTTTTCTTTGTTTAAAGGCGTGTACAATATACAGTTTGATAATAATAGTAATATGAGCTATTTGGATACAGAGGAACAAGTTTTGAAAATGCTTTCGAAACTTGTAGATGATATTATAACGAATACTGCTACAGGTAATTTCAGATTTAAGTCAGATTTTCAAGGCTATGTTGATAATCTTCCGAATGAATACAAAACACAAGTAAAAAAGAAGGAGGATAATAAGTCTGAAAATAGTTTTAATAATTCAAATAACGATTCGGAAGACGCAGGAAAATTTGGAGGCGGTTTTAACAACAGATATCCACGAAGATATTACTGCCTGTATCTGCTGGAAAAGAGGTGGACTAAATGTGGATTTATAATTTACTTGATGTTGCACTGACGATAACGGAAGCGGCAATTTTCCAGGTAATAATTTTATTCTTCTGTAAAACCTGCCGTTTTAAAAAAGTGATAAGCAGAATGATACCGCCTGTTATTTATGCAGCAGTAGTTGTTATGATCACCTTTTTTACAGATATAGGGGCATCTCGTATTTTCATTTTGTCAGCTTCGATGGTAGTGTTGGTTCTGCTCTGTTATAAGGTCTCGTTTCATTGTGCGCTGATTATTATGGAGTTAGCTTATTTATTGATGATACCGCTTTCTGAGTCAGTTGGCTTTCTTATTATGTACTGGCTTTTTCAGGGAGGCATAACCACGCAGGTGGATGGAAATTTTGCTGTCAAATGGCAGGCTTATATTATTATTCTGCTGATTAGATTGATGATTATAGCAGCCATTTGCCGACTTTTAAAGAATTTTCAATATGAAATTCAACCGAAAGATGCGGCTATATTGTCAATCAGTTTTCTGTTAGTTCTTTGGGTATCGTTTGCAAGCACATACAGTTATCTGAATCTGGGAATGTACGGTACCTTTATTTTAGATTTATCTGCATCGGTATACGGTGTATTTTTTATTGTACAATTCCTGTATTCCCGAAATGTATCTTATCTCCGGGAGCAGGAACAGAGAAATCAGGCACGCATCGCACAGCTTCAACAGCAGTACGCCTATTATCAGGACAGGCTGAAAGACGAAGAACGCATACGCTCCATTTACCACGATATGAAAAATCATCTGCTTGTGTTTGAGAGTGGTCAGGGCACAGAAGCCACCCGCCAGATGGCAAAGAAGATACGTTCACAGATTGAAGACTATGAGGACTATATTCACACAGGCAATCATTTTCTTGATATTCTGATTAAAGATAAGGCAGAAAAAGCCCGTGAAAAGCATATTGATTTTTCGGCAGGTATTGATTTTGATGGCATAGATTTTATGGAACCGTCTGACATCAGCACTCTTTTCGGAAACGGGATAGATAATGCCATTGAAGCAAGCGAAAAGCTGCCGGAAGAACAGCGGGTGATACTTGTCAAAGCAGGTAAGGTGCAGAATTTTGTGTCTGTTCTTGTTGAGAATAAATGTTCCGACGAAACGCATACAGACGGCCACACAACAAAAGCAGATAAATTCCTGCACGGTTTCGGTATCTCCAATATGCAAAAAGCGGCTGAAAAATACAACGGTACTTGTATCACAGCACAGGCAAATGGGAAATTTACTTTGAAGATATTGTTACCAGTTCCCAGGAGATAAAATTGAATGTCATTTCCATAGCCGGGAGGTTTCCTGATACGAAAACCCCTCGGCTTTTTCTGTGCATTTTTAGATTTTGCGATGTAAATGTTAGATTTTGCGCCTGCTATTGGCTCTTTTTCTGGTGCGGTATAAGATGAGACTGTCAGTAAGATGCTGAGAATGAAAGGAGGAAATGAATATGTCAATCTTATGTGCATCTCATTTAAAAAAATATTATGGCAGGGAAGAAAGCCTTGTCAAAGCTCTGGACGATGTGAACGTATCTGTGGAAAACGGACAGTTTGTTGCTATTGTCGGAACATCGGGCAGTGGAAAATCTACCCTGCTCAATATGCTCGGCGGTTTGGATACTCCTGCTTCCGGCAGTGTGCAGGTGGAAAATCAGAACATTGAAAAACTGAGCGAGGAACAGCTCACGGTGTTCCGCAGGAGAAAAATCGGTTTTATCTTTCAGAACTACAACCTTATTCCCTATCTGACCGCATACGAAAACATCGTGCTGCCTGTGCGTCTGGACGGGAAAACAGAAGATAAAGGGTTTTTGGAAGAAATTGTCCGCTTTCTTGAGCTTGACGAAAAGCTGCAAAATTATCCGAGCCACCTTTCGGGCGGTCAGCAGCAGCGTGTGGCGATTGCACGGGCATTGGTATCCAAGCCTGCTATTATCCTTGCCGATGAGCCGACAGGCAATCTTGACAGCCGCACAGGTGATAAGGTCATTGACCTTTTGAAAATCACAAGCGAAAAATTCTGTCAGACGATTGTAATGATTACCCATAATCCAGAAATCGCCAAAAAAGCAGATGTGAGAATACGCATTGAAGATGGGAAAATCCAATCGTAAGGGGGCTTAAAAATGAGCAGCAAAAAAATAAGTTTAAAAATGATAACGCAAATGTCAAAGCAAAGTCTGAAATCAAGCCGTATGCGTAACATCTTTGTGATGATTACGATTGTTTTGGCTTCGGCTCTCTTAACAGCAATCCTTATGTTTGCAATGGGACGAAATCAGCAGGTCAAGAATGAACTTTCCCATAGACAGCAGGTAGGTTATTATAACCTGTCTGATGAGCAGGTGGAAACGCTGAAAAATGATGAGCGTATTGCATATCAGATACAGGTTAAGACAGGTACTCTTTCTGAAATGGATGACTTTGATGTAATGCCGTTTTATGTCGGCGAACTATCCGACAAAATTCAAATTGGAGAACTCGAAAGCGGGAGACTCCCCGAAACAGAAAATGAAATTGCAGTCCAGGCGGCAATGCTTGAAAAAATGGGTATCGAGCCTTTGCTTGCAAGCAGAGTAACATTTACTTTCTATGACGGTAATATAGAGGAATTTGTCGTATCGGGTATCCTAAAAGGTGGAGATACAGCAAAACAGTTTTCCGTATTCTTTTCTAAAGGCTATGCCATAAATGGCAGTCAGCTAAAGAATATGCCTTATGAAGTATATGCCAAACTTTACGGTGCAACTACAATGAACGCTGATGACTCCAAGGAGGCGATGTATCTCATTGGCAGTGGCGCAGGCATTGAAAGAAAATATATCAATCCGTCAAAGATGTTTATTGAATCATTGTCTGTAGATGCACAGAATGTTTTGATATACGGTTTGGTGGGTGCGGTTATTCTGCTTGCTAGCATTCTTGTTATTTACGGCGTATTCTATCTGTCCGTTATTGGGAAAATACATCAGTTCGGACAGCTTCGCACCATTGGGATGACGAGGAAACAGATGAAGAAACTCGTATCAAAAGAGGGATGCAGGCTGTTTTTGTATGCCTCTCCCATCGGTATTCTGACAGGCGCAGCAGCGGGCTATTTTATTATTCCGTCGGGCTTCAGTATTATCAATACGCTGTTGATTGCCGTGTGCGTATTTGTGACTGTTTATATCATCACGATGATTTCCGTACACAAGCCTGCCCGCCTTGCGGCTGCGGTATCCCCTATGGAAGCTATGCGCTACACAGCGCAGGACGATATGAAAAAGACAGCAAACAAAAAAATGCGCCGCAGCTTAACACCGTTTGGTTTAGGTATCATGAACTTTTCCAAAAACAAAAAGAAAGCGGTTATCACTTTGGCTTCTCTTGCGCTCGGCGGTGTCCTCTTTTTGACGGCAGCGACTTATATGTCATCCTTTGATAAGGATGACTACGCAAGGCAGGGGATTTGCAAAGAAGCAGAGTTTCATGTTCAGTATTCACCATCCGCTATCTCGTTAAATGAAAATGGGATGAGTGGTATGCAGGCGGATTCCTCGCTGAATAGCGAGCTTATACAAAGGATTACTGCTCTGGATGGCGTAAAAAAGGTAACAGAAATAAAGAACTTTGGCGCGCTTTTTGATTATCCGAAAAATGATGAGTACAACAATGATGACGAAATATGTCCATTAATTGAGGAAGAAACAAAAGAGATCGGTAAATATCTGGCAGATGGAAGTGCCGACTACGATAAGCTGATAGGCGGCGATTATATCCTTGCGGCAGGAAATGGCAATGCAGCAGAGATTTACGGTTGGGAATTTACGGTTGGAGATAAGATTATACCTCATTACTATGACGGTAGTAAAATGGCAGAAAAGGAAGTTACGATACTTGGCGTTCTGAATGATGAGCATGTGCTTGACCATAATGGGCTTGACGGGTGGTTTTTAATGCCTGAACAGGCTATTTTGAAATGGTTATTCTATGACAGTTTTAAACTCTGATTTGCTTGTATCAACGGAATCTGATAAGGAAGATGAAGTCGGAGAAGCACTTGAACAGATGATAGCTGAAAAGTCTGAACTGGACATGGAGACACTTGCGGACCGTAAAGTTATGTATGAGCAGAACGCAAATCAGCTGTTTGGGACAATTAGCGGGCTTGTCATTTTTATTATGACGTTCAGTATTTTGAGTATGATGAATACGCTGATTACCAATATCGTTACCCGTAAACAGGAACTTGCAATGCTTGAGTCTATCGGTATGAGTAAAGGTCAAATCCGAAAAATGCTTCTCGGCGAAAGTCTGCTTTTAGTCATTGCTACTGTTGGCATCACTATGACTGTCGGTACGCTGTGCGGCTATGCACTCTGCAAGGCGCTTTATGGTATGGGCGCATTTTACATGGCGTTTCAGTTCCCTATGGTTTTTGCGCTTGCCTATGCAGGCGTTTTGATTGCCGTGCCTCTTATCATTACCCTTGTATCAATGAAAAGCTTTTCAAAAGAGGCTCTTGTGGAACGTCTTAGAGGGGCGGAGCGCTGATGAAAGAATACAGAATAAGAATCACGGGAAAGTACGATGTTATCGTGCTTTCCCCAAAAATGATTGCCGTGCTGATAGAAAAAATATGCAGCTCTGATACGAAAGAACTTGTTATTCCTGCGGAAGAAATTTTTCCACAGGGATACGCTCAATATTTTGCCCGTGTGTTGGAAGCAAATATGGAAATCGCCAAATCACTTTCGAACAGAAGTGCATACACACTGATTGCAGAGCAGATAAAAAAATTGCAGTTCAATGAAAAAGACTGCTTTGAACGTGTTGAAGTGACAGATCCTGACCGTATTCCACAGTTCGATGTGGATACGAGTGAGGAATTTTTTATTGTTACCAGGCAGGAAAACAGCCGGTTCCACTATTCGTTTCAGAGTGGAAACGGAGAAAAAATCAATATTGTGTTAGACTGACATCGCTGCTCTGCTGATGATCCAAAGGGGCAGTTTTATATTTTCACCTGACTGCCTGAATCCAAAGCACAGAAGTACAGTAAAAGCAAAAAGAGGAGCTGATTGACTGGTTGAAAAAGAAACTGCTAACTGGTAAAATCTTGATGCAACATTTCGGCGTAAAAAGAACTCTTATTATGTAAGAAGAGAAATAAAGAATAATATACACAGATAAATCAGGATATCCGAACGACTTCAGGAGGGAGGCCCATATGGAAGAGTTTATGCGGTGTTATGAAAAAGTTTACCCGCAGATGTACCGAACGGCCTGGCTTTACCTGCAGAATCAGCAGGAAGCAGAAGATGCGGTGCAGGATGCGGTGCTGGCTGCATATGAAAAATTTTATCAGCTCAGGGACAGAGAAAAATTCGGCCCCTGGATTATGCAGATTCTGATAAACCGGTGCAGGAAAAGGAGAAAAGTCTGGTTTCGCAGAGAAGAAAATATTGAAGAGATTTCTCCCTCACAGGAAAAATCACTGTCACAGGAACCGGATTTTGCCATGGCGTCTGCAGTGAGGCAGGTTTTTGGGGAATTAAAGGAGGAAGAACGGTTCGTGGTGGCTTTATCTGTGTTCGGCGGATATACCAGCAGGGAAATAGCGGACATTCTGGGAAAAAACCACAGTACCGTCCGATCCGGATACCGGAGGGCGCTCCAAAAAATGAGAAAGAAGCTGGAGGTGTAGGGATGGGCAGACAGGATAATAACGAAGCATGGACAGAAGAAACCATGAAGGCATATCTGAAAAAGGCAGCGGAATCAGAAGAGATACCGGAGAGCCTGAAGCCGGACCGTATGGAAGCCTGGCTGAGGGAAAACACAGAAAAGAACAGGAGGGAAGCCATGGACAATAAGAAAAAGGAGGAGAATAACAGGAGGAAAAGTTACCGCGGATGGTGGTGCGGTACCGCAGCAGTTGCAGTTTGCGTGGCGGCGGTATTGTTTGCAGCAGGGCGTTCCATAGACCAGGACAGCGCATTTGGCCCGAAGGAAATTTCAAAAGGGACAAAGACAGAAGATACAGCCATTGAAAAAGTCACTGCAGACAGAGGAGAGCTGAAAGAGGGTACCACCTACCAGGAACTGTATCAGGCTTTTTCTGAGGTCTGGGAAGAACAGGAATCCATGGAGCTGGTTACAGATGAGAGAGCCATGGATACCGGTGGAGAGGAAAGCGATGTCCCATCTGAAGGAAAAGCAGGCACAGAAGCAGTAACGGAAGACGGAGCTGCAGATACTGCTTTCCGGGAAAACTCTGATGAGAAAATGTACGGAAAGACCAATCAGCAGGAAGCGGATGTGGACGAAGCGGATATCATTAAAAATGACGGAAGATATCTCTATCAGATAATTGCCCGGAATGGAAAATTTTATGTTCAGATTGCTGACACAGAGGGCGGCCTGAAAGAAGCGGCAGAGGTGGGAAGTTTTGACAATGAAATCAGCAATATTTATGTGTGGAAAGACCGTCTTGTGATAATTGAAAACGGATGGGTGAGTCAGGGCATTTCAGAACAGGAACAGGGAGAGTCCGGCAGGAATTTTCTGGATACCATAAAAGAAGCAGTGACCAGCCTGTTCGATTCAGAGCCGGAGGAATATTATCGGGAAACAGCTTACAGCAAAATTCATGTATATGATATCAAAGACCGAACAAAGCCGCAGGAGTATCACACCTTTACCGTAAAAGGAAGCTACCGGGAATCCAGAATTTCAGAGGGGTATCTTTACTTCTTTACCCAGTGCAGCGCCTGCAGGCCCAGGCTGGAGCAGGATTACAGGGCGTACGTTCCGGAAGTGGACGGAGAGCCCCTTTCCCCGGATAAAATTTATCTGCCGGAGGAAACAGATACGGCCTCCTATCTGGTAATGGTTTCCATTAATATGGAAAAGCCGGATAAATTCACAGATACGGCAGCTGTCGTAACCGCTGCGGATAAATTTTATGTAAGTCCTGGTAACATCTATGTGACAGACCGAAATTATATAAATTACGAGGAGCAGGGCCCAAAGAGCGACAGCACCGGAATTTACCGTTTTTCTTATCGGGACGGAAAGATGAAAAAAGAAGCGGAAGGTACGGTAAAAGGAACGCTGCGGGATGATATGGCCATGAACGAGTATCAGGGTTACCTGCGTTTGGTAACCACAGTGGAATCCCAGAATGTGCAGGAAATAAAAGATGATGTTACCGGTGAGGTACTGGGATATGACGGGATGGATCGGATAACCACCAACAGCCTGTATGTGCTGGATGAAAAACTGGACGTTGCCGGGAAAATAGAAAATCTGGCAAAAGATGAACTGGTTTATTCCGCCCGGTTTATGGGAGATACCGGGTATTTTGTAACATTCCGGCAGACGGACCCCCTGTTTTCCGTAGACCTGTCTGACCCGAAACAGCCGAAGGTACTGGGGGAACTGAAAATCAGCGGATTTTCTGAGTATCTGCATTTTTACAGAGAAGACCTTCTTCTGGGAATCGGCATGGAAGCAGATGAAAACACCGGGGTTACAGAAGGACTGAAACTTTCCATGTTTGATATATCCAATCCGGCTGATGTAAAAGAACAGTCCAGACAGAACCTGTCTGATTATCATTACGCACAGGCACTGTACGAATATAAAGCAGTTCTGATTGACACGGAGAAAAACATTTTCGGTTTCCAGGCAGAAGGATATGGGGAAGAGATGAAGAACAGCTATCTGCTGTATTCCTACGAGGACGGAGCATTTAAAGAGGTTCTGAGTATTGACTGCAGTGACAGTGACATGTATTCCTGGAGAGTGCGGGGCACCTACATCGGGGACTGTTTTTATCTGATGTGTGCAAATGGAAGGATAGAAGGCTACAGCCTGACGGACAAAAATAAAATAACAGAGCTGGCTCCATGACAGAACAGAGGCACATAATATGCATCCTGCGGGGAGCGAGAAAATTGCCGGCTGACCACAGCCGGCAACAGCAAAAGGTGCAGTCCCCTTTCAGACCGAGGGGACTGCACCTTTTTTTCTTCTATTAGGAAAGACCCTGTCACGCTAAAGCGCGAAAGTGTCTTCCTATAGAAGAAAAATAATATGCGTATGCTCTGACGCACCGCAAATGGCGCGTATTTTTACAGTTTATAAAACTCAGGTTTCCGGTTCCGGAACACGGTGTAATATTTAAAGCCCGCCTGTTTTAACAGGTCAGGTACTTTTGAAAAATCGTAAGCCACATCCGAAGGTTTGTGAGCATCTGCGCCGATGGTGATAATTTCACCGCCCATTTCCCGGTAGCGGCGCAATACGCATTCAGCAGGGTTGGGATGACCGAGACCATATCGGAAGCCTCCGGTGTTGATTTCAATTCCTTTGCCTTTTTCAATCAGAACACGCAGAATTTCGTCCAGTACGTCAGCAAATTTGTCATAGCTGTAATAGCGGTTCTGGTTGGGGCCGTACCGTACCACATAATCAATATGCCCATATACATCAAAACAGTCAAAAACAGCCAGATTTTCCAGAATGGATTCAAAATATTCCCGGTAGGCTTCATCCTCCGTTTTACCTGTATAATATTCCGGATAGTAGGGATCCTGGCCATGAACCACATGGGAGGAACCAATGACAAAATCGAAGGGATGTTCCTTTATAATTCCGGGAAGCACATCTTTCAGGTAAGGTTGCAGACCGATTTCAATTCCCGCGCAGACAGGAAATTCATTCTGAAATTCTGTCTGAACTGCCTGCATTTCTTTAAAATATGCCGGAATATCCAGCATGAATTTTTCAGGGGAAGTATCATAGCCAATGTCCAGGTGGTCTGTAAAGCAGATTCCGTCAACGCCGGCCTTTATGGAAGACCGAATCATTTCATAAGTATCCGCATCGCTGTCGGTGGAAAAATGCGTGTGCATGTGTGTATCCCAAAGCATGGAAAACCTCCTTTAAGCATAATTATCATTTGTCAGATTATGTTTGTTAATCTTTTAACAGAATAATAGACCACATTTCTGCGATTGTCAAAAGATACAGAGTGATTTTTGACAAAAACAACAAAATGTACAAAAACGGGTTTGTTGCCAAAATCCGCGAACAAAGTTGAAAAAGCCCTTGAATTTTTTTCGGATATTAGTTAAAATATAAACAAGTTGGGTATTATATCCAAGCAAAAACAAATTCATTCAAAATTAGGAGGAATTATCATGTCAGTAAGAGTAGCAATCAATGGTTTCGGACGTATCGGCCGTCTGGCATTCAGACAGATGTTTGGTGCAGAGGGATACGAAGTAGTAGCAATCAACGATTTAACAAGTCCCAAAATGTTGGCTCACCTGTTAAAATATGATTCATCTCAGGGAAAATATGCATTGGCAGATAAGGTTACTGCCGGTGAAGATTCCATTACTGTTGATGGAAAAGAAATCAAGATCTACGCTTTCCCGGATGCAAATAACTGCCCATGGGGAGACTTAAAAGTAGACGTTGTTCTGGAGTGTTCCGGATTCTACACCTCCAAAGACAAAGCACAGGCTCACATCAATGCAGGCGCACGTAAAGTTGTTATCTCTGCTCCGGCAGGAAACGACCTTCCTACTATCGTTTTCAATACAAACCATGAAACATTAAAAGCAGAAGATACCATTATTTCCGCAGCATCCTGTACCACAAACTGCCTGGCACCGATGGCTGACGCTCTGAACAAATATGCAGCAGTTCAGTCCGGTATTATGTGCACCATCCACGCTTACACAGGCGATCAGATGACTCTGGACGGACCTCAGAGAAAAGGCGATCTGAGAAGATCCCGTGCAGCAGCAGTAAATATCGTTCCAAACAGCACAGGCGCTGCAAAAGCAATCGGTCTTGTTATTCCGGAACTGAACGGAAAATTAATCGGTTCTGCACAGCGTGTTCCGACTCCTACAGGTTCCACCACCATCTTAACAGCAGTTGTTAAGGGTAATGATGTAACAGTAGACGGAATCAATGCAGCTATGAAAGCAGCAGCAAATGAATCTTTCGGATATAACGAAGACGAAATCGTATCCAGCGATATCGTAGGAATGAAATTTGGTTCCTTATTTGATGCTACACAGACCATGGTTTCCAAAGTTTCTGATGACTTATTTGAAGTACAGGTTGTTTCCTGGTACGACAATGAGAACAGCTACACAAGCCAGATGGTTCGTACAATCAAATATTTCAGCGAATTAGCATAAGAATCAATAATTACTGTACAGAGCAGGCTGCCTTTTTCTGAGACAGGCTGTACAGGTGCAGATAAGACTCAAAAAGGGTCCGGTCTTTTAAGGACCGGATCCTTTTTTCTTCTATTGAGAAAGAACCTGTTCCCTTAAAGAGACTGCCCGGCGCGGAATTTCAAAGGCAGGCTTCTTTCAACCGTCAAATAATCAAGCAGGAGGTTATTCATTATGTCTTTAAATAAAGTTTCTGTAGACGACATTAATGTAAAGGGCAAACGTGTTCTTTGCAGATGCGATTTTAACGTACCTTTAAAAGAAGGAAAAATCACAGACGAAAACCGTCTGGTAGCTGCCCTTCCTACCATTAAGAAACTGATTGCCGACGGCGGCAAAGTAATTCTCTGTTCCCATCTGGGCAAACCCAAGGGAGAACCCAAACCGGAACTGTCACTGGCTCCGGTGGCAAAGAGACTTTCCGAATTACTGGGACAGGAAGTGAAATTTGCGGCAGATCCTGAAGTAGTGGGATCCAATGCAAAAGCAGCGGCAGAAGCTATGAAAGACGGGGAAGTTATTTTACTGGAGAATACCCGTTATCGTGCAGAAGAAACCAAAAACGGAGAAGCATTCTCCAAAGATCTGGCTTCACTCTGTGATATTTTTGTAAATGACGCTTTCGGAACCGCACACAGAGCGCATTGCTCTAACGTGGGAGTTTCTGAGCTGGTTGAAACAGCGGCAGTTGGTTACTTAATGCAGAAGGAAATTGATTTCCTCGGAAATGCAGTGGAGAATCCGGTAAGACCGTTCGTTGCAATTCTGGGCGGCGCAAAAGTTGCGGATAAACTGAATGTAATTTCCAATCTGCTGGAAAAATGCGATACCCTGATTATCGGCGGCGGTATGGCTTATACATTCTTAAAAGCACAGGGCTATGAAATCGGAAAATCTCTGGTAGATGATACCAAGGTAGATTACTGTAAGGAAATGCTTGCAAAAGCAGAGAAACTCGGCAAAAAATTATTACTGCCGGTTGATTCCGCAACCATTGCAGAATTCCCCAATCCTATTGATGCACCGGTAGATGTGGTAATGTATGATGCGGAAAATATGCCTGCAGACCGGGAAGGCTGCGATATCGGACCGAAGACAGCAGCAATGTTTGCAGACGCGGTAAAATCTGCAAAGACTGTGGTATGGAACGGACCTATGGGCGTATTTGAAAATCCCACCCTTGCGGAAGGCACCATTGCAGTGGCAAAGGCTCTGGCAGAGACAGATGCAACTACCATTATCGGCGGCGGCGATTCTGCAGCAGCAGTAAATCAGCTGGGATTCGGCGATAAGATGAGCCATATTTCCACCGGAGGCGGAGCTTCTCTGGAGTTCCTGGAAGGCAAAGAGCTTCCCGGCGTGGCAGCAGCAACCAATAAATAAACGGAAATCAGATGGCGGACAGAGTTTTCGCTATCAGGTAAAAGAAAGAGGATAAGATTATGGCAAGAAAGAAAATTATTGCAGGAAACTGGAAAATGAATAAAACTCCCAGCGAAGCAGTTGCTCTGGTAAATGAACTGAAACCGCTGGTGGCAAACGATGAGGTGGATGTGGTATTCTGCGTACCGGCTATTGATATTATTCCTGCAATGGAAGCAGCAAAAGGCTCCAATATCAACATTGGTGCAGAAAACATGTACTATGAGGAGAGCGGTGCATATACCGGAGAGATTGCTCCGAATATGCTGACAGATGCCGGTGTAAAATATGTGGTAATCGGCCATTCTGAGAGAAGAGAATATTTCGCGGAAACTGACGAGACAGTAAATAAAAAAGTGCTGAAAGCCTTCGAGCATGGAATTACTCCCATTATCTGCTGCGGAGAATCTTTAACCCAGAGAAAACAGGGCATTTATATTGACTGGATCCGTATGCAGATTAAAATTGCATTCCAGAATGTAACTGCAGATCAGGCAAAAGGGGCAGTCATTGCCTACGAACCGATCTGGGCAATCGGAACCGGAGAAACAGCTACTTCCGACCAGGCAGAAGAAGTATGTGCAGCAATCCGTGCATGTATCAAAGAAGTATATGACGAAGCAACTGCAGAAGCGATCCGTATTCAGTATGGCGGCTCCGTAAATGCAGGAAATGCAGCGGAACTGTTCTCAAAACCGGACATTGACGGTGGACTGGTTGGCGGAGCTTCCCTGAAAGCAGATTTTGGCAAAATCGTAAATTATAAATAAGGAACAGGAAAAAGGCAGTGACGCATACAGGTCACTGCCTTTTTTATTATTCTACAGGAAATTCCGCTGGATTTCCCGTAGAATAATAAAAAATGATGCGCGCTCATGCGAACAGAAGATGTCGCTAAAGCGACCGCATCTGACGCGTCAAAGTGAACAATCCCCTCAGGATTGAGGGCAGGGGAGTTGAAGCGGACCTGTCCGCTTTGTCAGTTATTCGCTTCTTCTGCCGGAAGATATACCCTGTAGCTGCATACGGTGTCGCCGCCAGAGCCGCAGCAGATAGTGTTCAGAATGGGAGAACCGCTGTCTGTATATTTGCCGGTCCAGACAGCCAGAACAGGATAAGAAGGCTTTCCGGTGGGATGACTGGCGCCTTTTAAGCTGGAAGCAGGTCTTATTTCACATTTGAATCCCTTCTGTTTCAGTATATCCATTAACAGGTGATATTTTTCAATATTGGAACCCTGTCCCGTCTGATATATTTTATAAATTTCTTCCATACGGTACTGATTGACGCTGCTGTCTGCCTCGTATATAAGTTTTGTACATCTGACAGGTTCAGTCCAGGCGAGGTGAAAGGCAACGCCTCCGATTATGCCCTGGGCTTTGTTTTTTTCCGCCCGTTTCAGTACATAGTTCCTCCAGGCGTTATATTCCTTTTTCAGAGCTTTTCCTGTGGTGGTACTGGTGCCGGAGGATACAATTCCCTCTTTGGAGGCAGTCCAGATTGTGGCGGAAATATCCTTTCCATAAGCGGTTCCGTTGTATCCGCGGACTTTGACGGTGTACTTTTTATGTGGTGTCAGGCCTTTTACTGTACAGGTGGTTTTCTTTGCAGTCAGGGTTTTTACCGGATTTTTCTGATTTTTGTCAGAAGCGTCGTATACCCGTATCTGGTAGCTTTTGGCCCCGCTGGCCTTACGATATTTAATCTGGATGGAGCTTTTGGTTACTTTTACAGTGGTAATTTTCTTTACCGTTCCAGGTTTTTTGGCAGCTGCCTCTGACTGTCTGGCAGATGTGGGTGCAAAGGCCACAAGGAGCGCAAAGAGCACCATTCCGATGGCAGATCTGATAACTGCTTTTTTCATCTTATAGGAAAGACCTTGCCACGCTAAAGCGTGAAAGTATCTTTCCTATAAGATGAAAAATAATATGCGCACTCGCACAAGAGGTGAAATATTGCTTCGCAATTGTGCTCGGCGCAGCAAAATGTGCAAGCCCCTCATGAGTGAGGGGTAGGGGAGTTGAAGTGGGCTTGCCCACTTTGTTCTAAATTTACTTCCTTTCTCTGTATAATTTCCGGAAAAATTTCCAGCATTTTCAATATAGCATGTTTCCTTACAGAAGTCAAAAATGGGATTTAATAGCTGTCTGTAAGTCCCTGGCGTAATCCTGATGTTTCCTGTACAGACAATAGCAGAACTGTTGTTTCAAAAATGAACAAAACTTTTGAAATAACAGTTGACAAAGGGGGAAAATGCTGTTATTATAACAATACAAACTTTCGTAACAACAACTTTCGAAGGGAGAATTTTTGAAACAAAAGTAAAGGTTGCAGAAGTGAAAAAATGTGATAAGATGAAGGGAGAAGATGCTTATGAAGTGAAAATACGGAGCCATGGCCTGTGACTGGCTGCGGACTCCCAGGAGGTATGAAAATGGATGCAATGGAACAGCGCAGGAATACAATTGTAGATTTGGTAAATCAAAGCGGAAATATCAGTTTTGCACAGTTAAAGAAGAAATTTCCGCAGATATCCGAAATGACACTGCGCACAGATTTAAAAGCTCTTGATGAAGCAAAACGGATTGTCCGGGTGCATGGAGGCGCAAAATCCGTGGACGTTGTAGTGGGAACCGATGATATGTTAAGCCGCAGGCTGGTGCGTAATATTGAGGCAAAGCAGCTGATTGCAAAAAAGGCACTGGAACTCATTCGGAAAGACACCGCAGTTTTTCTGGATTCCGGAAGTACCACTACGGCGCTGGCAGCCTGCATGAGAGACCAGTCAAACCTGATATATACCAGTTCGCTGACCTGTGCGGCGGAACTTTCCAGATTAAAGAATCCGGCAGTACATGTGCTGGGGGGAACCATGAACCGGTACAGCATGAGCGTATGCGGAATTCATACAATACAGGAAGTGCGAAGAATTAATTTCGATCAGGTGTTTATGGGTGTCACCGGTTATTGTGAACAGACAGGATTTACCTGCGGCGTGGATGAGGAAGCAGCCCTGAAAAGGACTGTAATGAACCGGGCCGGACAGAAGATTATCCTGATGGATTCATCCAAAACAGGGGTGAAAAGTACATATACCATCTGCGGACTGGAGGATGTGGATCTTATTATTTCCGACGGCAGCCTTTCAGAGGAATTTCTGGAAGAATGCAGAAATTATAAGATACCGGTTATCTGATGCACAACAGGCAGTCCTCTCAGGAATCATCTGTATCCATATACGGACAGTGATATTGCAGTCAGGAGCAAACCAATGTCAAAGGAGATAATTTATGAAAAACGGAGTTCAGCGCTTTGGTAAATTTCTCTCAGCAATGATTATGCCCAATATTGGTGCGTTAATCGCATTTGGTTTTCTTGCCGCGTTTTTTAACGACAAAGGCTGGATTCCACATGAGGGATTTGCCACAATTTTTTCAGCTGTTTTAGTTTATTTAATTCCAATCTTAATCGCTTTTACAGGCGGAAGGCTTATTGGCGGCGAGCGCGGAGGCGTGACAGCCGCAATTGCCGTAGTGGGCGCTATTATGAGCGATCCAGACACCACAATGCTGATGGCAGCCATGATTATGGGGCCTCTGGCAGGATTCTGTATAAAAAAGTTTGACAGTGCCATGGAAGGGCATATGCCGGCAGGTTTTGAAATGCTGATTAACAACTTTTCCGTGGGCATTCTGGGGATGCTGCTGGCCATGTTCGGATTTCTGGCAGTAGGACCCTTTATGAACCTGATTCTCGGCATTTTGTCTGCAGGAGTGACTTTTCTGGTGGAACACGGCGTACTTCCGCTGATCGGGATTTTTATCGAGCCGGCAAAGGTACTGTTTTTGAACAACGCTCTGAATCATGGGATTTTTACGCCCATTGCCACCGCTCAGGCGGCAGAGACCGGAAAATCCATCATGTATATGCTGGAGGCAAATCCCGGTCCCGGACTTGGGGTACTGCTGGCTTACATGTTTTTCTGCAAGGATAAAGAAACCAGACAGTCTGCGCCCGGCGCAGTGATTATCCATCTGTTAGGCGGTATCCATGAAATATATTTCCCCTATATTCTGATGAATCCCCTTGTGATTGTGGGGCCGATTCTGGGCAATGTGGCTGCCATTTTCTGGTTCACTCTGACGGACTGCGGACTGGTGGGACCCGCTTCCCCAGGTTCCATTATCGCATATCTGATGATGACGCCGGGAAACAGAATGATTCAGGTAATTGTGGGCGTTCTGATAGCCACTGTGATTTCCTTTGGGGTTTCTTCTGCTATTATCCGTATGTCCAAAGGCAAAAGCCTGGAAGAAGCGCAGGAAGAGATGGCCGGACGGAAAGCAGAAGCAAAGGGAATATCCCATGTTCCGGTTTCCATCACAGCGGAAGGTGTGAAAAAGGTGGTATTCGCCTGCGATGCAGGCATGGGTTCCTCGGCCATGGGAGCAACGAAATTCCGAAACCGGATAAAAGCACAGCGGCCGGATCTGACGGTAATCAATACATCGGTAGATACCATTCCGCCGGACTGCGACATTGCAGTGGTGCAGGTTACACTGGTTGAACGGGCAAGGAAGTCGGTGCCCGATGCTCAGATAGTGACCATCAATAATTTCCTGGCAGATCCTGCTCTGGATACCCTGTATACACAGCTGACAGCAGTGGAAGGGGAAGGACAGAAGCACAGCAGGTCAGTACAGCCCCAGGAGGAAACCGGGCCCGCATCCGTTGGAACCGGGATTCTGGTAAAAGACGGAATCAGACTGAATCTGGAATCTGTTTCCAAAGAAGAAGCCATTCAGGCGGCAGGAGAGCTTCTGGTAAAACTGGGCTATGTGGATTCTTCTTATATTGCAGCCATGCAGGAGAGGGAAAAAATCGTGACTACCTATATGGGTCTTGGAGTGGCGATTCCCCACGGGACATCTCAGGCCAAAGGAACGGTGAAAAAGACCGGCATTGTGGTTCTGCAGTATCCGCAGGGCGTTGCGTTCGGAGAAGAAAAGGCCCAGCTTGTATTCGGCATTGCAGGAGTAGGGGATGAACATCTGGAACTGCTGGGAAAAATCTGCAGCATGCTGGAAGACGAAGCTGTTCTGGAGGAATTTAAAACAACAGATCGGACAGAATGGGTATTGGAAAAATTAAATTAAAATCAGGAGGAAATAAATATGAAAGCAAGAGGCGTCAGACTTTACGGAGCAAATGATATCAGACTGGAGGAGTTTGAACTTCCGGAAATCAAAGAGGATGAAATTCTGGTAAAAGTGGTCAGCGACAGTATCTGCATGTCCACCTGGAAAATGGTGCAGGCAGGAAAGGAACACAAACGGGTACCGGAAAACGTTGCGGAACATCCGGTCATTATCGGCCATGAATTTACCGGAGATATTGTAAAAGTAGGTGCGAAATGGAAAGATCAGTTCCACGAAGGAAAAAAATTTGCCCAGCAGCCGGCCATCCCCGGACAGATGGAATCACCGGGGTATTCTTATGAATTTTTCGGCGGCGCCACAACCTACTGTATTTTCCCGAATGACGTCATCGAAAAGGGATGTATCTGGGAGTACGACGGGGACAGCTACTTTGAGGCTTCTCTTGCAGAGCCCATGAGCTGCTGTATCGGCGGATATCACAGCAACTACCACAATGAACATCTTTCCTATGAGCACAAAATGGGAACACTGGCCGGCGGAAATATTCTGATTCTGGGCGGCTGCGGCCCCATGGGTCTGGGAGCGGTAAGCTATGGCCTTACCTTTGAAAACAAACCGAAACGTATTGTGGTGACAGACATCAATGACGAGAAAATTGCCAGGGCAAAAGAAGTGGTTTCAGAAGCGGAAGCCAGAGAAAAGGGCGTGGAACTCCATTATATCAATACAGCCGGTATGGAAGACCCTGTGGCAGAGCTTCGGGCCATCACCGAAGGCGTGGGATACAGTGACGTGTTTGTCTATGCTCCGGTACAGAGTATTGCAGAAATGGGTAACCGTCTGCTTTCTGTGGATGGCTGCATGAATTTCTTTGCAGGCCCGACAGACACACAGTTTTCCGCAAGCATGAACCTCTATGACTGCCATTATGCCAGAACCAAAATCATGGGTTCCACAGGCGGCAATACCAATGATATGAAAGAGGCCATTGAAAAATCAGCCAGAGGATTGATTAACTCTGCAGTTATGGTTACTCATGTGGGAGGCATGGATTCCATTGCAGAGGCCACCAGTAATCTGCCTGACATTCCCGGTGGGAAAAAACTGGCTTACACACAGTTTGATATGCCCATGACAGCCATTGATGATTTTGGAAAACTGGGAGAAAAAGACCCCTTCTTTAAAGAACTGGATGAATGCTGTAAGAGAAATAAAGGGCTCTGGTCCAAAGAAGCAGAGAAGATGCTGTTTGAACATTTCGGAACGAAAGAATGAAACAGGTGCTGCAGTATGGCAGCGTAAATTTAATAATATGGAAAATGGACTGTCGTATGGAATTGCCCATGCGGCAGTCTTTTCTGTCTTATAGGATTAGGGTGTCAAAAGGGTGCGCCGCACCCGCTCTATAGCATATATTGATGTGCAATCCCCTCGTACATTTGTTCCTACAGAGGACTGTCCGTTTGCTGTTTCCGGAACAGCTCAAAAAATTCCTCCTCCGGCATGGGCTTTGCATAGTAATATCCCTGTACCTGGTCACAGCCGATACTGCGCAGCAAATCCACCTGTTCTCTGGTTTCCACTCCTTCTGCCAGAAGGCCCAGTTCCAGCCTGTCGGCCATCATCACCACATGTTCCAGGATCAGCCTGCCTTTTTTGGATACCATCATATTTTCCATAAATTTCCGGTCCAGTTTAATCACATCGAAAGGAGTTTCCAGCAGGATATTCAGGGAGGAATAACCGCTGCCGAAATCATCCATCAGCAGAGTGAAGCCTTCCTCTTTCAGCTGCAGAGCTTTCAGGCTGACCTGCTGGTCGTCTGCGGTTTCCGTAATTTCCAGTTCCAGCAGATCCCGTGAAATACCGTTGTCTCTGATCAGTTCATCCAGAAAGCGGATGCAGGCGTCGTCCTTAAGGTGAACTCTGGATACATTGACAGAGACAGGACAGGGAGCAAGGCCTTGCTGCTTACATTTTCGGATAAACCGGCATGCTTCGGACCAGATGTAATAATCCACGTTTCGGATAAAACCATTTTCCTCAATGATGGGGATGAACTGGTCCGGATAAATCATGCCCCGTTCTGGATGACGCCACCGTACCAGAGCCTCTGCTCCGATAATTTTATTCCGGGCAATACTGTATTTGGGCTGGAGATACATTACAAACTGACGCTCTGTGATGGCGCTTTGCATGTTTTCCTCAATAAATTTCCGATTGTACAGGGAATCTTTAAACTGTTCTCTGTAAAATAATATATTGGTCAGTACGCTGCGTTTGGCGGTTTTCCGGGCCATGGCCGCCCGGTCTTCCATCTGCCGCGGCTCCATGCTCCGGTCTTCCACCATGTATACACCATAGGACATCTGAATTTTTACATCTTTGAAAGAAGCAGTCTGTTCATCGAGACGGTGAATCAGCGACAGCAGTTCTTCCTGTTGCGTATATTCCGTGACAATCATAAAAACGTCGCTGCGGAGGTTGATAAAAAGCTGCTCCTGACTGCAGATGTTATTTAGCTGCTCCCGGATAAAATCCAGCATTTCATCTCCGAATTTCTCCCCGTATAAATCATTTACAATCTTGAATTTACGGATATCAAACTGGATAAAAGCAATATTTTTTGTGGAAGAAAACAGGAGATGGTTGACATTTTTTCGAAATCGCTGGAGTTTGCTGATATTTTTCAGTACGCTCTGCATAACCTTGTTTTCCGGGATGTCCTCCAGGCCGATACTGCTTTCCGTTATGTCTTTCAGAAAATCTTTCAGAATGTCTTCCAGAATTTCAATACTGGTATTGAGAGCCTGAGGGCATTTTTTCAGAATCAGACCTTCTTTACGGATTTCAGCCAGTTCTTCCGGAACAGAAATGTCTTTTCCCAGAATATCCCGGCAGTTGACGGCGCCCTGCATCCGTTCTGTGAAAAGATGCAGGAATTCCTCTGTTTTTTTGTTGCCGTACAGTTCCAGTTCCTGGTCCTGAGAGTCGTAAAATCCCAGAGCCATGCCCAATACCAGCAGAGAGGCGGTAATACAGCCGCAGGTTCCGCCCTGGCGCATACCGCCTCCGAAACAGGTGCTGATTTTAAATGCAGTTTTTAAATCCAGTCCAAAGTCTCCCGCGAATGCCCCGAATAATGCCTGGGAGCAGTGATATTGCTGGTGCAGAAGCTGTTCGGCTTTTTCTTTATGTGTCATGGGATACCTCTTATTATTATTTATCCGGCAGTGCCGGTTTCTGAAATTTTCACGGTGTTCTCTGATTTCTGCCTGTAAGTATACCATATACGGGCGGCAAAGTCCATGACCGGTTATGGTGACAGCGGGAACGGGGAGCCTGATTTTTGGTAATTACCGGGGAAAGCTCTGCCCTGTGCAAAACAGAGATAACTGTTACTTGCCATTTCACCTGGATACAGGTATAATCGTACATAGTGAAAACAGCAGTTCCTGTGAAAGGCAGAACGGGTGTAGCGCACGGTTCTGAAGGGAGAGAGACATGAAGAAAATACTTGCTGTGGATGATGAAAGAGATATCCGCAAACTTCTGAAAGAATATCTGGAATTGGAAGGTTATCTGGTTTTCACAGCCAAAAACGGAATGGAGGCCATGGAAAAGCTGAAGCATCAGCCGGATTTGATTATTATGGATGTAAATATGCCGGATATGGACGGTTATACGGTTTGTGAGAAAATCCGGGACTATGTGGACTGCCCCATTCTGTTTCTCACAGCCCGGACAGAAGAACAGGACAGAGTCAGCGGATTTAAGGCAGGGGGCGACGATTATATTGTCAAGCCTTTCGGCATGGATGAAATGCTGGCCAGAGTGGAGGCTCATCTGCGCCGGGAAGAACGGAGGCAGCAAAACAGCAATATTTACATGAAAGGAGACCTTACGGTGGATTTTTCCGGGCGTCAGGTGCTGGTGGACGGAGCGGATGCAGGACTGACCAAAACAGAATTCGCCATTGTGGAACTGCTGATTACCCACAGCGGCCAGGTATTTGAAAAAGAGCAGATTTACGAGAGAGTCCGGGGCTTTGACGGGGAGGCGGATGCCTCAATCATTGCGGAACATGTGCGCAGAATCCGTCAGAAAACAGACCGGAAAACAAAGCATATTGAGACAGTCTGGGGTGTGGGTTATAAATGGATTGGTTAGAGGAAAAGACAGAACAGTTTTTGAAATACATGCAGGAAAAATCCCTGATTCGTTCCCTGGTGTGGTATCTCTGTATCGGCATGGCGGGTGTGGGAACATTTTACTGGATTACCCGGAACCTGTGTCTGGCCTGGCTGGATGTGCTGGCCAGGCGTGTGGTGGAGGAAGTGAGCGTACAGAGCAGGCTGGAATGGAGAAAAGCCCTGGAGGGATACGGATTTGTGAAATGGGATTCCCTGAAAATGTTCATACAGTTTTTTTACAGCAACTGCCTGTATCTCTATCTTGTGATCTGTTTTGTAATTGTGGGGAGATTTTTCCTGGAAACCAAAATCAGACCGGGGATCACAGCTATTTCACAGGGATTAAATTATATCAGTCTGGGAGATTACAGCCATGAAATGACCTGGAACAGTCAGGATGAGATGGGAAAGCTCTGTCAGGAAGTGGAACAGATTCGGAAAACACTGCTGAGAAATAAGAAAAACCAGTGGAAACAGCAGGAAGAACAACGGAAAATCAACGCTGCCTTTGCTCACGATATCCGCACGCCTCTGACGGTGATCCGGGGGTATACGGAGTTTCTGCAGAAATACGTGCCCAGAGGAAAGGTTACGGAGGAGCTTTTACTGGAAAAGCTGGATACCATGCACGAGCAGCAGGAACGGCTGCTGCGGTTTTCCACCACCATGACCACTATTCAGAATATGGAAAAATGGGAGCCCCAGGGGCAATGGTACACTCTTTCTGAGCTGGCGGAAGAGATGGAGGCGGTCCTGGAGGGGCTTCGGGGCCATACCGGAAAAGAAATCAGTCTGCACCTGGACAGTACGAAACAGGAGCTGTTTCTGGATAAACATCTGCTGATGGAAGTATTTGAAAATCTCCTGAGCAATGGGCTGCGCTATGCCAGAACTTCCGTTCAGGTATACCCGGTGGTGCAGGAGAAGGAATTTACGGTGTTTGTAAAGGACGACGGGCCGGGATTTTCAGAAAAAGCATTGTTAAGAGGAATGGAAACTTATTTCAGTGAAGAAGAAAACAGCCGGGAGCATTTCGGAATCGGCCTGTCCGTCTGCCGGCTGCTCTGTGAGAACCATGGCGGAAGCCTTTCTCTGCAAAACAGCGTAAGCCAGGGAGCCATTGCGGCTGCCACGCTGGCGGCAGGAGTGAGAAGCAGATAAAAGTTCGGGAAAACCGGATTTTTGGAGCAGGCAGCGGGACATGAGAATTTTGCAACATAAAAGAATCATAATTTTATAGGAAATTCGTAGATAAATTCTTTTTATACTGTTTTTCAGAACCGGAGCACAGACCGGAGGCTTTGAAGCAGAAAGAGAGGAAGGACTATGGAGAACAGAATAGAAATCAGGGATTTATCGAAAAATTTCGGAAAGAAACAGGCGCTGAATCATGTAAATCTGGAAATCGGGCCGGGGATGTTCGGACTGCTTGGCCCAAACGGAGCCGGCAAAACCACACTGATGAAGGTGCTGACCACCCTTACCAGAAAGAGCGGAGGGGAAGTAAAACTCTGCGGTATACCTGTGGAACAGTGTAGGAAGATTCGGGAAATTATCGGATATCTGCCGCAGGATTTTTCCATGTACGGGAATATGGGAGCTTATGAAGGGCTGGATTATCTGGCTGTGCTGTCTGGCATGAGTAAAAAAGAACGGGCCAAAAAGGTGCCGGAAATGCTGGAAAAAGTAAATCTGGGAGACCAGCATAAGACAAAGATAAGGGCCATGTCGGGAGGAATGAAACGCCGCCTTGGAATTGCCCAGGCAATCATTCACGACCCGAAAATTATTGTGGTAGATGAGCCCACCGCCGGGCTGGATCCGGAGGAACGGGTGCGATTTCGGAATCTGCTCTGCGAAATTGCCAGAGACAGGATTGTGATTCTTTCCACCCATATCGTGGGAGATATTGAGGCCACCTGTGAGAATATTGCAGTGCTGAATCGTGGAGAAATCCTGTTCCGGGGGACCGTGTCCGGGCTGCTGGAAGCTGTGAAAGGCAAAGTTTATACCATGGAAGTATCCGCCGTGGAACTGCCGCTGGTAAAAGAGCAGTTTCTGGTGACCGGGATTCTCACCAACGGATCTTCGGCCAATATTAAAATCATTGCGGAGGAATCTCCCATGAAAGGGGCAGTGCCTGCCAGTCCCGATGTGGAAGACGCCTATATGTACCTGATGAACCATACTTCTGCCGCAAAGGCCGGAGAATAGGAGGTGGGAGCATGTTTGGGACTTTATTTGTAAAAGAATGCAGGCAGATTTTAAAGAGTATGGTGTACTATCTCTATGTGATAATCTTTGTCATGTTCCTTTCCAGTCAGATGGGGGAAGTGATTACGGACCGGTTTGAGCGACCGGAGCCGGGCCAGGAAAGTTATGGCTCCGTCAACAGCCATGAAGAATCGGCAGTGATGGAAAAAAAGCTGGCGGGTCTTATGCAGGAAACAGAGCATAATTCTTATTCCACCTATCCCATGGGATTTTACCGGGGTGTTACGCTGAATGATGGGGAGCTGAATGAAATAGTATCCATTATTGAGGAATGTACCGGGAAAAGTATGGCTGAGCTGGAACAGGAAGAGCAGGAATATTATGCAGATTATGACTTGTCCACCATGGAAGGAGCTTTTCAGGCTCAGACTGGATATTCTGTTGTTCCAAAAGAGTCTTTGAGCTATGAGGAATTCTGTAAAAATATGGAACGGGCCTGTGAGATTATCGGCGCGGGAAGTTATTACAGCAAAGAGAAACTGGAAGCAGGCGTGAGCGTTCCCATGACCTATGAGCAGGCAGTGGAGGAATTTGACGCCCTCTGTGAAAAAGACAGGATTACCGGAGCTGTTGCGAGGCTGTTCTGTGATTATGCGGGGATTATCCTTGCGGTTCTGCCCATTTTCCTGGGGGTAACCCGCTGCCTGAGAGATAAGCGTGCCCAGGCAGATCAGGTGGTGTTTGCCCATAAAGCCTCCGGAGTTCAGATTGTGGGAAGCCGTTATCTGGCCAATGTGTGCATGGCCTTTCTGCCGGTGCTGATTACCATATGCATCATGCAGATGCCCTATCAGTATCATGCGGAAACCATGGGGGTTACTCCGGATGTACTGGCCTTTCTGAAATACAGTGTTGTCTGGCTTCTGCCGGAAATTATGACAGTACTGGCCGTATCATTTTTTATTACGGAACTTACGGAAAATGTGATTTCCATTTTTGTTCAGGTATTCTGGGCCATTGCCAGCCTGTTTGCGTCTGCCGCGCTGGCGGGAAATTTCGGGCTTCATCTGATTGTGCGCTGGAACGCTCTGGGTGCCACCGGTGAATTCTGGAGCCAGCGGCAGGAACTGTTTCTGAACCGGGGATATTATGCTGCAGTATCCATGCTGCTGCTGTGTCTGACCTTTGTATTATATGAAAAGAAGCGCAGGGAAGGAGAGACTCTTTATGGAAAAATATTTAAGCGCAGGAAGTAGTTTTATTCGCAGGCAGTATGCTCCGCATCTTCTGGTTACGCTGCTGTTCTGCTGCATGTCAGGATTTTTTGTAAGTTTTCGGAATCTGGACAGCCAGCAGGCGGCGAAAGTAATGGAAATGTATGCGGCTTTTGCGGGAATCCTTTTGCTGACGCCTCTGTTTATGCCGGAACAGAACCGGGAAATCTGGCTGCTGGAAAAGTCCAGGGCCACATCCCTGTGGAAGCTGTATCTGATACGTCTGCTGGGGGCAGCAGCAGTTCTGGCCATAGTGGTGACGGTATTTCTCTGGCTGATGAAACAGGGAAACAGCCGGTTTGACATGACCGGACTGTGGCTGGGCTCCTTCTGCGAAATCTGTTTTCTGGGCAGCATTGGATTTTTTGTCAGCGGAATCACCAATCAGGTGGTGCTGGGTTATATGATGTCGGTGGTATACTTTTTTGTGAATATCGGTGCGTCAAAGTATCTGGGAAAGCTGGCATTGTTTCAGATGATGAAAGGGGAAGATGATTTTATGCTTCCCATGGCTCTGGCAGTGCTGTTTCTGACCGGAGGAGGGATGTTGCTGCGGGAACGCTTCAGTTTCAGATAGCCGGACAGATTCAGGACTTTGGATAAAGGGAAGGAAAGACAGGAGACGAAGGAGGAAGACAATGTACGAACATGGCGGAGACAGTTATCGCTATCCTGATTTCACAGATTTTTCTGCGAATATTAACCTGTTGGGCGCACCTGAATGTGCAGTGGAACGCGCCAGGGCAGCGCTGGATGGGATTACTCATTATCCCCAGGTGGGGTGTGACAGGCTGCGGCAGGCCATTGCAGAGCTGGAGCAGGCAGAACCACAGGAAATTATCTGCGGAAATGGTGCTGCAGAGGTGATTTTTTCTCTGGTACTGGCGTTAAAGCCCAGGAAAGCGATGGTCTTTGCACCTGCTTTTCAGGAATATGAGCAGGCATTAAAGAGCGTGGACTGTCAGGTGATCCGGGAGTATCTGAGTCCGGAACAGGGGTTTCGGATCACAGAACATTCCCTGGCGCAGGCAGATGATACCATTGATATGGTATTTGTCTGCAATCCCAATAACCCCACCGGGGTGCTGACAGAACAGAACATGCTGGTGCAGCTGCTAAACCGCTGCAGGAAGGCCGGGGCAGTGCTTGTGGTGGACGAATGTTTTCTGGATTTCGTGCCACTGGAACAGGAAGCGGACGGGAAATCTTCTCTGTCGGATTACGGGGCCGGCTGTCATCCGGATTCCATGAAACCTTTCCTGAAAAAATATACAAATCTGTTTCTTGTGAAAGCGTTCACAAAGACCTTTGGAATGCCTGGGCTCCGCCTGGGCTATGGTCTTTGCGGGAATCTGGAAATACTGGAAAAAATGCGGGGAGTGACCCAGCCCTGGAATGTGTCGGTTCCGGCTCAGGAGGCAGGGATTGCAGCGGCCGGAGAGCGGACATTTCTGGCAGAAACCAGAAGGGCTGTGGCACGGGAAAAAGCCTTTCTGCTGGAACAGCTTTCTCTGTATCCGCCGGAAGAACTCCGGATTTACGGTCATGCGGCGAATTTCATTTTTTTCCGGAGCAGGAAAGGGCTGGACAATGCACTGGAAGAATACGGAATCCGAATCCGCAACTGCAGTAATTTTCCGGGGCTGGAGGAAGGATGGTACCGGATTGCAGTGCGCAGCCGGGAAGAAAATACAGTTCTGGTGAAAGCGCTGAAGAAAATACTGGTTTTCTGACAGGGCAGGCCTCATGTCAGAGGACTGACCGGCACAGGTGAAAGCAGCTGACATTTATTTCTGCAATTTTTTTGAAATCATTGACGAAAGCAGGCAAAGCAGGTAAAATAAAGAAAGATGTTATAGAAAAATACAAACATGGAAGTTTATATTGAATCATGCATCCAGGTTCCAGTTTGCATTCCGGACATGGCATCTGTCCGAAAGCCTGATATGGCCCCAGGCAGTGAAAGGGTATATGGGAGTTCGGAAATCTATTAGGAGGACGGAGAGAGAAATGTTAGAAAAACTGAACAACATGCAGATTAAGGAAAGGTTAAAAAAATCTTTTACTCTGATTTCGGGAATGATGGCGATTGTTGCAGTTATTGGGGTAATCGGGGTCATTGTGGTATCCCGTCTGTATGCCAGTGCACTGGTGAATTACGGGTTTTCCCAGGGAGATGTGGGAAGGGCAATGGCCACATTTGCGGATACAAGATCCGCATTGCGCGGTATCATTGGATATGAAGAACAGGAAGCGATTGACTCCATGGTGAAACAGCACGACGAATGCAAAGAGGAATTCCAGAAAGAATTTGCAGCACTGGAAAAAACCATGGTAACAGAAGCGAACAGAAAAATTTATGCGGAACTGAAGACAGAGCTGGAAGAATACTGGAAAGTGGAACAGCAGATTCTGGATATGGGTGCTACTGTCGATAAAGAGCAGTGTATCAAGGCTCAGGACCGGGCAATGGGAGAACTTGCTCCCATGTATGAAGAAGTTTACAGTAATCTGACGGAAATTATGGAAATTAAGGTTTCAAAAGGAGAATCTTTATCCGGACAGCTTTCTGTTCTCAGTATGGTAATGCCGATTGTTATTGTGGCGGTAATTGTGGGGGCTATTTATCTGGCCATTCATCTGGGTACGGTAATTGCAGATAGCATTGCGGAACCTCTGATCAATTTAAAGGAACGTCTGAAAACCTTTGCAGAAGGAGATCTGTCTTCCCCGTTTCCGGAAGTGGCTACCAGAGACGAGGTGGCAGAGATGATAGAAGTAGCAAGGCATATGGCGGCTACTTTAAATTTTGTCATTGCGGATGAAGAACGTCTTCTGGGAGAAATGGCCAATGCCAATTATGATGTGTATTCGGAAGATGAGAAACGGTATACGGGAGATTTTGAACAGATATATCTTTCGCTGCGTGAGTTAAAGAAACAGATGGTTGCCACACTCCAGTCTATTGATGAGGCGTCCACACAGGTTTCCGCAGGGGCTACGAACCTGGCAGAGGCCTCTCAGAGCCTGGCTGAAGGTGCAACAGACCAGGCCGGCGCTGTACAGGAAATGCAGGCTACGATTATGACCATCACCGACAATATTGTACTGGCGGCAGAGAAGGCGGAGGAGTCTTACCGTCTTGCCCAGCAGTATGCGGATGAAGCAGACCGCAGCCGCGGTGAGATGGAAATGATGGTGGCAGCCATGGAACGCATCAATGAGGCTTCTCAGAAGATTGGAAATATTATTTCTGAGATTGAAGACATTGCATCTCAGACAAATCTGCTTTCCTTAAATGCTTCCATTGAGGCAGCAAGAGCAGGAGAGGCAGGAAGAGGATTTTCCGTAGTGGCAGACCAGATTCGCCAGCTTGCAGAACAGAGCGCCACAGCAGCAGTGGAAACAAGAGAGCTGATTGAGGGTGCAATCCGGGAGGTTGCAGAAGGAAATGAAGCAGCGGAACGGGCTTCTGCGTCAATTCGGACAGTGGTAGAGGGAATCGGAAAGATTGCATCTTCTTCCAAAGCGGTGAGCAGCACGGCATCAGACCAGGCAATCGCCATGAAGCAGGCAGAGCAGGGAGTGGGCCAGATTTCAGAAGTAGTTCAGTCTAATTCAGCTACTGCAGAGGAATCCTCGGCAACCAGTGAACAGCTGTCTGCACAGGCTATCTGTCTGGATGAACTGATAGGCAAATTTGTTTTGCCCTCCGATATTTGATAAAAATTTGTACATAAACCCCATAGCGGAATAAAAAGGGACCTTTTTGTAGCAGGTACAGAAGGTTCTCTTTTTTTATTCCGCTATAAGAAACATCCCTTCTCCTTTGTTCTGGAAAAGGACAGGGATTTGTGGTAAAATAAATGAAAATTACAAAACAGAGAAACACACAGGGAGAAAACAGAAATGGCAAAATCAATTATGATACAGGGCACCATGTCCAATGTGGGGAAAAGCCTGATCACAGCAGGCTTATGCCGGATTTTCAAACAGGACGGTTATAAAACCGCACCCTTTAAATCCCAGAATATGGCGTTGAATTCGTTTATCACCAGAGAAGGGCTGGAAATGGGACGGGCGCAGGTGATGCAGGCAGAGGCTGCCGGAGTGGAGCCCTCGGTACGGATGAATCCCATTTTACTGAAACCCACCAGCGATACGGGTTCTCAGGTGATTGTCAATGGAAAAGTATATGGTACCATGTGCGCCAGAGAATATTTTGCGTATAAAAAACAGCTGATGCCGGAGGTTATGGCCGCTTACCGGGAACTGGAAGAAGCGTATGAGATTATTGTAATCGAGGGGGCAGGATCTCCGGCGGAAATCAATCTGAAGCAGGAAGATATTGTAAATATGGGGATGGCCAAAGCAGCAAAGGCTCCGGTGCTGCTGGTGGGAGATATCGACCGAGGCGGCGTGTTTGCCCAGCTGGCAGGCACCATTTCCCTGTTTACGGACGAAGAAAAAAGCTATGTAAAAGGAACTGTTATCAACAAATTCCGCGGGGACAGGAGTATCCTGGAACCAGGGGTGAAAATGATAGAAGAGATTACCGGGATTCCGGTGGCCGGAGTGGCTCCTTACATGCAGGTGGATGTGGAGGAAGAAGACAGCCTGACAGAACGGTTTTCTTCCCGAAAGGAAGGAGGTCCCATACATATTGCAGTGGTAAAACTGCCCAGGATTTCCAATTTTACAGATTTTGCGGTACTGGAATCTATGGAAGAGGTAACCCTTAGCTACGTTTCCGCAGCGGAGCAGTTAGGAGAAGCGGACATGATTATCCTTCCGGGAACGAAAAATACCATGGGAGATTTGAAGTGGCTGCGCCAGAGCGGAATGGAAGGAGCCATTTTACGGGCGGCAGAACGGGGCTGCGTGATTTTCGGTATCTGCGGCGGCTATCAGATGTTAGGAGAACTGCTGTCCGACCCGGAACAGGTGGAAGAAGGCGGTGATCTGCGGGGGCTGGGCCTTCTTCCCATGGAAACTGTTTTTGTTCAGGAGAAAACCAGAACCAGGGTAACGGGAACCTTCGGAAAACTGACGGGGGCTCTGGCCGGACTGACAGGCATGGAACTGGAAGGCTATGAAATCCACATGGGCAGGACGAAAAGCAGCGTAAGCCCGGCAGAAGAGGGCACAGACGGGACAATGGCTTATCTCTGTATGCAGTCTGACACAGATTCTGTCAGAAAGCCGGATGGATGTAACAGAGAAAATGTTTATGGAACATATGTTCATGGTGTTTTTGACGGAGAGGGTATATCTTCTGCCCTGGTGAAAATTCTGGCAGAGCGGAAGGGAATTTCCCTGGAGGTGGCAGGACAGATAAACCGTTTCCAGTATAAGGAACAGCAGTACGATCTGCTGGCAGATACCCTGCGCCGCCATCTGGATATGAATAAAATATATGAAATTCTGGAGCGTGGCATATGAAAGAAAAGGGTCTGATTCACATATACGAGGGAGAAGGGAAAGGAAAAACTACAGCGGCCATCGGGCTGGCTGTCCGATTTGCCGGAGCCGGAGGGAACGTTCTGTTTACTCAGTTTCTGAAAAAAAACACATCCGGCGAACTGGCAGTTTTGAAAAAAGCAGAAAAAATACAGCTGCTGCTCTGTGAAAAAAATTTTGGTTTTACCTTTCAGATGACGCCGGAAGAAAAACAGGAAGCAGCCGCCTGCTACAGCGGTCATCTGCAAAAGGTACTGGCTGCGGCAGGCCAGATGGCGGAACGGTCCCGGACCGGGGAGATGGAGCACAGGGAAGGAGAGCCGAAGACTGATAACAGGACAGCTCCGGGAATTTTACTGGTACTGGATGAAATTCTGGCAGTTTATAACCAGAATATGATAAACCGGCAGGAACTTCTGAATTTTCTGAAAGAGAAACCGGAAAATCTGGAGCTTGTGATGACAGGACGCAATCCGGCCCCGGAACTTCTGGAGTTTGCTGATTATGTAACAGTAATGGAGAAGAAAAAACATCCCTATGACCGGAAAATCGGAGCAAGGCGGGGGATTGAGTGGTAAAGGAGCAGTTATGGGAGCATATTTTCCAATATTTATCAATATGGAAGGAAAGCAGGTACAGGTATTCGGCGGCGGAACCATTGCCGGAAGAAGGATATCAGTTTTACTGGAATTCGGAGCCAGGATATGTGTTACGGCCCCGGAAATTTCTGAGGATTTAAAAGAACTGGCAGAACGGGAGGCAAACCTTACACTGGAATACAGGACGTTCCGGCCGGGAGAACTGCAGGAGGCGGATATGGTTCTGGCAGCCACGGATGATAAAAACGTCAACGACATGATTTACCGGGAATGCCGCCATAAGGGAATCCTGGTAAATGTGGCTTCTGATAAGGAAAAATGTGATTTTTATTTTCCAGGCATTGCCAGAGAAGGAGAAATTACCGTGGGAATTACTGCAGGAGGCGTCAATCACAGGAAAGCCGCTCAGGTGACAGCAGACATTCAGAAACTGCTGAAAAGTCAGGAAGGAGAAGATTTATGAAAACAGAACTGGAACGGGTGCTGCCTCAGGAGATTGAGGCACGCAGCTTTGAGATAATTACAGAGGAACTGGGAAACCGTAAACTGGAGGAAGCGTACGCGCCCATTATCAAACGTGTGATACATACCACAGCAGATTTCGATTACGCCGATAACCTGGTGTTTTCACCCAATGTACTGGAGGCTGTCAGAGAAGCCTTTCAGAAAAAAGCCTGTATTGTCACCGATACTCAGATGGCCAGAGCAGGGATCAATAAGAGGGCGCTGCAGCAGCTTGGCATGGAAAGCTATAATTTTATTTCAGATGAAGATGTGGCAGAACAGGCCAGAATCCAGGGTACCACCCGCGCGGCGGCCAGCGTGGACAAGGCGGCATCCCTGAACCGGCCCCTGATTCTGGCAGTGGGAAATGCCCCCACTGCGCTGGTGCGGATTTATGAGTTGGTACAGGAAGGAAAACTGAAACCGGAGCTGATTATCGGTGCCCCGGTGGGATTTGTGAATGTGGTGCAGGCAAAGGAAATGATTCTGGAACTTCCTGTGCCCCATATTGTGGCCAGGGGAAGAAAAGGAGGCAGCAACGTGGCGGCAGCCATTGTAAATGCACTGCTTTATATGGTGAGTGAACGCTGAGGCAGGAAACGTCTGTATCAGCAACGAATGTAAATCGAAGAAGCAGGAGTCCGGGAAGACCACGGATGAAGAACTCGACTTCTGCCCCTTTCTGTGCTATAATAATGAAATTACAGTACGGAAAGGGGCATTTTCGATGGCTGAAACATCTGAAAATAAGCCGTATAAGCAGAAAAAACATATTAATGTGGGCCTGCTGGCCCATGTGGATGCAGGAAAAACCACGTTGTCTGAGGCACTGCTGTATACAGGGGGCGCTATCCGCAAAATGGGCCGGGTGGACAGGGGAGACGCCTTTCTGGATACCTTTGAAGTGGAACGGGCCAGAGGAATCACCATATTTTCCAAACAGGCAGTATTGCAGACAGAACATACGGTAATAATGCTGCTGGATACACCGGGACATGTGGATTTTTCGGCGGAGATGGAGCGTACTCTGCAGGTTATGGATTATGGCATTCTGGTTATCAGCGGAGCGGACGGTATACAGGGCCATACCCGTACCCTGTGGAGACTGTTGAAAAAGTACCGGATTCCGGTCTTTTTGTTTGTCAACAAAATGGACCAGCCGGGGACAGACAGAGCAATGCTGCTTAAACAGATTCAGACAGAACTGAACGGGAACTGCCTGGATTTTACACAGACAGACACAGAGGAATTTTATGAGAACTGCGCCATGTGCGAGGAACAGGCGCTGGAATATTTTCTGAAACATGACAGGCTTAAGACAGAACAGATCAGAACCCTGATTGCAGAAGGAAATATTTTCCCCTGTTTTTTTGGGTCTGCCCTGAAAATGACAGGTATTGAAGAATTTCTGGAAGGGCTGGAGCAGTATACCCGTGAACCGGAATATCCGGAAGCATTCGGTGCAAAAATATTTAAAATTGCAAGAGACAGTCAGGGAAACCGGCTTACTTATCTGAAAGTCACAGGGGGAAAACTCCAGGTCAGAACCCCGCTGACTGAGAAACAGGAGAAAGTCAGCCAGATACGCATTTATTCCGGAGAAAAATATGAGACGGTTCCGGAAGCAGAAGCCGGAATGATCTGTGCAGTGACCGGGCTGAGTAATACCAGTCCAGGAACCGGACTGGGAAAAGAGCCGGATGCGGCACTTCCGCTTCTGACTCCGGTTCTGACGTATCAGCTGATTCTGCCGCCGGAATGCGAGGTGTCTGCCATGCTGCCGAAGCTGTATCAGCTGCAGGAAGAAGAACCGGAACTGCATATTGTATGGGAAGAGCGGCTGCAGGAAATTCAGGTACAGATTATGGGAGAAGTGCAGCTTGAAATATTAAAAAGTCTGGTGAAAGAACGGTTTGGAGTGGAAATTTCGTTTGGTACCGGGAAGATTCTGTACAAAGAGACCATTGCCCGTCCGGTGGAAGGCGTGGGCCATTATGAACCCCTCCGCCATTATGCGGAAGTACATCTGCTGTTAGAGCCCGGTGAGCCGGGAAGCGGACTGGTGTTTGACACCTGCTGCAGCGAAGATGTGCTGGACAGAAACTGGCAGCGGCTGATTCTGACCCATCTGGCCGAAAAGGAGCATCGCGGCGTGCTGACAGGTTCACCAGTTACCGATTTGAAAATCACTCTTGTAACGGGGCGGGCACATCTGAAACATACAGAAGGCGGAGATTTCCGCCAGGCCACTTACCGGGCGGTGCGTCAGGGACTGATGGAAGGGGAAACGGTGCTGCTGGAGCCTTATTATCAGTTTCGGCTGGAAGTGCCGGAAGCCATGGTGGGACGGGCCATGACAGATCTGGAGCGGATGCACGGAACCTTTGAGTCGCCTTTGCAGCAGGATAAAATGGCAGTGATTACGGGAAGTGTTCCGGTGGCAGCCATGGGGGATTATCAGCGGGAAGTGATTTCCTATACCAGAGGGAACGGAAGGCTGTCCTGCGCGCTGAAAGGTTATGAACCCTGCCGCAATCAGCAGGAAATTGCGGAACAGACCGGCTATGACCCGGAAGGAGATCTGGAGAATTCTCCGGATTCCGTATTCTGCGCCCATGGAGCCGGATTTCTGGTAAAATGGGATCAGGTGAAGGAGTATATGCATGTGGAAAGCCCGGTTTTTCCAGAGTCCGGGAATCAGCAGGAAGGGCTTTTGACGGAATTTCAGGAGACGGAATCAGGTCAGGAAAAGTTTCAGGAGGAAGCCTGGATTGGAGAAGATGAAGTGGAGGCTATCCTTTCCCGTACGTTAAACGCCAACAGGCGGGAAAAACAGACGGGGCGAAAGGGGTTTCACAGAAAAAAAATCACATCTTCCGAGCACATTCCTTCCAGAGGCCGTACTTACCGGCAGCCGGAATCCAGGGAGGAGTACATGCTGGTGGACGGTTACAATGTGATTTTTGCCTGGGAAGATCTGAAAGAACTGGCAGAGGACAATGTGGACGGAGCAAGGGGGAAACTTCTGGATATTCTTTCTAATTACCAGGGAATAAGAAACTGCAGCCTGATTGTGGTGTTCGACGCTTACCGGGTGCAGCGCCATAAGACAGAACTTCTGGACTATCACAACATCCATGTGGTGTTTACGAAAGAAGCGGAAACTGCAGACCAGTATATTGAGAAATTTGCCCATGAAAATGCCGGAAAGTACCGGGTAACGGTGGTAACCTCCGATGGCCTGGAACAGATTATTATCCGGGGGCAGGGCTGCAGCCTGATTTCTGCCAGAGAATTGCGGGAGGAAATCAGGATATCCATGGAAAATGTCCGGCAGGAATATGCCGCAAAACAAGAGCCCGGCAGAAATTATCTGGGTGCGGCCATCACGGAGGAAGTGGCCAGACAGATAGAAGAAGGTGAAACTCCAAAAAGGTAGGAAAGAATACAGGATAAAAGAAAGAAAAGATAAAAGAAAGAAAAAATAAAGGAAAGAAAAGATAAAAGAAAGCATAGAATCACAGAAAGTACAAAATCAGAGAAATCGGGAGGACAGCGAAAATGGAATTACTCAATCGTCCCAGGCGGCTGCGGGGAAGCAGTGTACTGCGGAAAATGGTGCGGGAGACCAGAATGGATAAATCATCTCTGGTATATCCCATGTTTGTTATGGAGGGAACCAACCTGAAGGAAGAAATTCCTTCTATGGCAGGACAGTATCGTTACAGTGTGGACCGGATGGAGGAAAAGCTCACAGAACTTCTGGACGCAGGAGTGACCAGTGTGATGCTGTTCGGAATACCCGGTGAAAAAGACGAAATGGGAAGCGGAGCCTTTGCAGAGGACGGAATTGTTCAGAAAGGGTTTCGCAAAGCGAAAGAAGTCTGCCCGGATTTGTATCTGATAGGGGATGTATGTATGTGTGAATATACTTCTCACGGACATTGCGGAATCCTTCATGGGCAGGAAGTGGACAATGACCGGACACTGGAATACCTGGCCCGGACAGCCCTTTCCCAGGTACAGGCCGGGGCGGATATGGTGGCCCCTTCTGACATGATGGACGGGCGTGTGGCGGCAATCCGCAGGAAACTGGATGAAAACGGGTATGTCAATACTCCCATTATGTCTTATGCGGTAAAATTTGCTTCTTCTTTTTACGGGCCATTCCGGGATGCGGCAGATTCTGCGCCGGCTTTTGGCGACCGCAAATCTTATCAGATGGACTTTCATAACCGCAGGGAAGCGCTGAAAGAAGCTATGCTGGATGTGGGGGAAGGCGCCGACATACTGATGGTAAAGCCTGCCATGGCTTACGGTGATTTAATCCGGGAAGTGAAGGACAGAACGAATCTTCCGATTGCCGCCTATTCCGTCAGCGGTGAATACGCCATGGTAAAAACCACTGCAAAAGCAGGATTTATAGACGAAACCAGTATTATGTGCGAAATGGCAGTCAGTGCCTTTCGGGCAGGAACAGATATTTACATCACATATTTTGCGAAAGAGCTGGCAAAATGCATGGATGAGGGAATCATCGGGTAATATTGTCTCACAGCAATAGTGGAAAAGGAGCAAAAATGACGAAATCAGAAGAATTATTTCAGAGAGCAGTAAAGGTAATGCCAGGAGGGGTGAATTCTCCGGTGCGTGCCTTTGGTTCAGTGGGAACCACACCCCGTTTTATCAAAGAAGCCCAGGGCCCGTATCTTTATGATGAGGACGAGAATCGCTACGTTGACTTTATTGGTTCCTGGGGCCCCATGATTCTGGGGCATGGCAGCCAGGAGGTGTTAGAGCGTGTGGCAGAGGCTTGCAGGCGGGGCCTGAGTTTTGGAGCGGCCACCGCTGCGGAAGTGGAAATGGCAGAGCTGGTATGCGGGCTGATTCCCTCCGTGGAAATGGTACGGATGGTCAATTCCGGCACGGAAGCGGTGATGAGCGCCATCCGTCTGGCAAGAGGTTATACCGGACGGAACAAGATTATAAAATTTACCGGGTGTTATCACGGACACTCTGACGGGCTTTTGGTAAAAGCAGGTTCTGGAGCCATGACCTCAGGGATACCGGACAGTATGGGCGTACCTGTGGGCTGTACCCAGGATACCCTGTCAGCGGATTATAACAGCCTGGACAGCGTAAAAGAACATTTTGAGCGGTGCGGAGAAGAAATAGCCGCGGTTATTGTGGAACCGGTGGCGGCCAATATGGGCGTGGTACCGCCTCTGCCCGGTTTTCTGGAAGGACTGCGCAGCCTTTGCAGCCAGTATGGCGCACTGCTGATTTTTGATGAGGTAATTACCGGATTCCGCCTTGGCATTGACGGCGCTCAGGGGTATTACCATGTAACGCCGGATCTTACCACTTTCGGAAAAATCATCGGCGGCGGAATGCCGGTGGGTGCCTATGGCGGAAAAAGGGAAATCATGGAGATGGTGGCTCCCTCCGGCGGTGTTTATCAGGCAGGCACTTTAAGCGGCAATCCCGTTGCCATGGCGGCAGGTATTGCACAGCTTACCATTTTAAAAAATCATCCGGAATATTATACTTCTCTGCATGAAAAAGCAGACAGTTTTTATGGAAAAATGCAGGAAATTCTTAAGGACAGAGGACTGCCTTACCGGGTGAACCATGTGGGCTCGCTGGGCTGCCTGTATTTTACAGAGCAGGAAGTGACGAATTACGAGAGTGCAAAAACCTCTGATACCAGGGCTTTTGCGGACTACTGTAATTATATGCTGGAGCATGGAATTTACCTGGCCCCTTCTCAGTTTGAAGCCATGTTTCTGTCACTGGCACATACGGAGGAACTGCTGAATGAAACCCTTCAGACGGTGGAGCAGTATTTTGCAGGGCTGTCCTGACTGTATGGTACCGGCCGGCCAGGCCTGGCAATTTGCGGATAACGCTTCCTGCCGCGGTTCTTTACCAGGCTTTAAAATCATGGGACAGCGGCGCACAGCAGGAATCTTCTTACTTTTTTCTTACAAAAAATTTAAAGAAAGTTAATTCTTTTCAGGGAAAAAGGGTGTATACTAGGGAAAGAACACAGGAAGAGTTACATGCTGATCATACACAGGCATGTATTGCAGAATTTACAAAAAGAGCGGAGAGATTACAGTGACCAGTGAAGAGAGAAGAAGGAGAGAAGCATACTTAGCCAGAAAACGCCGCAGAAAACGCCGCAGAACCATACAGCTTATCAAAAGAGGAGTGATCCTCTGTCTGGGAGTATTTCTGATTCTGTTTGGGATTACAAGAATTTTCCAAAAGGATGAAAATCCTGGTGAAGTGAAGGCACAGAAAGTAGAAGCAGAGGATAAGAAGGAAAAAGAAGAAAAAGGGTTTCAGCAGAAAGTCATTGCCCAGACGCCGGATTATCAGGTGGAACTTTTAACACCCAATCCCTATTCCAGGCCTCAGACAGCACTGGAGGAAATAAAGGGGATTGTGATTCATTATACTGCCAATCCGGGCACCACAGCCATTCAGAACCGCAGCTATTTTGAGAGTCTGAAAGACACTCAGAAAACCAAGGCCAGCAGCCATTTTGTGGTAGGGCTGGAAGGGGAAATTGTTCAGTGCATTCCCAGCACGGAGATTTCCTATGCCTCCAATGACCGCAACGGAGATACCTTATCTATCGAGTGCTGCCACAAAGATGAGACGGGACAGTTTACTCAGGAGACCTATGACTCGCTGGTAGAGCTGACTGCCTGGCTTTGCGGGAAATTCAATCTTCCCGTGGAGGATGTAATTCGTCATTATGACGTGACCGGAAAGGAATGCCCCATTTATTATGTAAAGAACGAAGATGCCTGGGAAGGTTTCAGGAAAGATGTACAGGACTATCTGGATACATATGGAACGGAACCGGAGGAATAGAAACTGATCTGAGCCTGTCTCTGAGAAATATCGGGACAGGCTCAGACTGGTTTTCCGTTGGAAGCAGGTATCTGCAGGGCCGGGAACAATTCGGTAACTCAGAGTTTCCGCCTATTGCCAAAAACAGGATAATACAGTACAATAAAGCCATAAGAATTTCCAGGAACAGGAGAGCCATATGGTAAAGGAACAATATGAAAGCCTGAAAACGGGAGGGAATCTGAGAAAAGATCTGATTGCCCTGAAACAGGAGCTGAAGCAGGAAGAGTCCAGACAGGAGCTTTTGGAAATCCTGAAGGGGGATTACACAGTTCTGCTGGATTTGCTGTGCCACGAGGACGCGAAAGTCCGGGGAAATGCGGCAGTGGTATTAGGAAGGCTGAAACAGAATGAGTTTGTCGCTCCTTTGTATGAGACATACGGGAAAGAACAAAAACTGTTTGTAAAGAGCAGTTATCTTTCCGCCCTTTCGGAGCTGGATATCAGTTCCTGCAGAGCCGGACTGGAAGAACGCCTGAACAGTCTGGAACATTATAAACCCAAAGAGGAAGAAGAAAAGCATATCCGGGAAGAACTGAAAGTCCTCAGAAATCTGCTGCATACGGGGCAGAGCCGTCAGAAACACAGATTTCGGGGATACGATGAGACATACGAACTGATTCTGACCACCGGAAAACAATATCAGAAAATAACGGCATCTCAGGTGCACGGCGGGAAAATAACCATTTTGAAAAGCGGCGTGCGGGTAATTACCAGCCATATCCGTCCCATTTTAAAAATTCCCACCTATGGAGAACTTTTGTTTCCTTTGAATATCGGGAAAGTGGAACCGGATCCCGGACAGGCAGCCAGAGCGCTGGCACAGTCTGATCTGATGGAGCTGTTAGACAGAGCCCATAAAGCGGAGGACAGCTATTATTTCCGGCTGGGTGTTCACAGCAGAATGCCTCTGGATAAACGAAGTGATTTTGCCGGGAAATGTGCCTTTGCCCTGGAGCGGGAAACAGGCCGCAGGCTTTATAATTCCACCTCTGATTACGAAGTGGAAATCCGGCTGACAGAGCGTAAAGACGGAACTTTCCTGCCGCTGGTGAAACTCTATACCTTTGGCGAAAATCGGTTTGCCTATCGGAAGCGGACCGTGGCCGCCTCCATCCGGCCGGAGCAGGCGGCATTGATTGCGCATCTTGCAGAGCCTTATCTGAGGGAGCGGGCTCAGATTTTAGATCCTTTCTGCGGAGTGGGAACCATGCTCATTGAGCGGGACAGGCTGTGTCCGGCAAGGGTGATGTATGGCATTGATATTTTTGGAGAAGCCATTGACGGAGCCAGGGAAAATACAGCTCTGGCCGGAAAAACCGTCAATTTTATCCAGCGGGATTTTTTTGCATTTCAGCATGACTATCTGTTCGATGAAATTATAACCAACATGCCGGACAGAGGCCGCAGGACCAGAGAAGAACATGATTTGTTTTACGGGGATTTTTTTGCAAAAGCAAAGGAGGTGCTGACGGAGCAGGGCAGGATCATTCTGTATTCCAATGAGAAGAATTATGTGAAAAAGCAGCTTCGTCTCAGAAAAGAATTTATTCTGCTGCAGGAATACAGTATGGATGAGAAAGGGATTTACAGTCTGTTTATTATTGGGAAAAGGAATTGTGACAGGTTATGAGTATGGATGGAAAACACACAGGCCCGGCAGGGCATTTGCAGCAGGAAGCAGGAGATATGGGCGTATATATGTCCGGGGTTGAAATTTTAAATAACATGGGGTGCGGAATCTGCGTTTGCTCCACAGAAGAAAAACTGCTGTTTGCCAATGAAAAGTTCTGCGGATTTTTCGGAGGCAGGCTGGACGGAAAAACCGTGAAGCTGCTGCTGGCTCAGGCCCTGGACAAAGAACAGCAGGAAAGCAGCGGTGAACTGTACATAGAGGAAGATGACCGCTGGTTTGATGTGCATCGGCGGGAAATCCGGTGGGTGGATCAGAAACTGGTGGATTTGTATACGGTATACGATATTACCGAGACAAAGCGGTATCAGCAGAAGATTGAAAAGCAGGCAAATAATGATTTCCTCACAGGACTGTACAACAGAATGCGCTGTGAAAAGGACCTGGAAGCCCAGATAAGCCTGACCAGGGAAAACGGTGGGGAAGGCGCCCTGATGTATATGGATCTGGACGATTTCAAACACATCAACGACGGTCTGGGACACCAGTACGGAGATGTGCTGCTGCGGGCAATTTCCCATAGCCTGCAGCGGATTTCCGGTATCGAAAGCACCTGTTACCGCATGGGCGGCGATGAATTTATTATTATTGTTACAGATAAAAAATTTTCCATGCTGGACAGGATTCTGGAAGATATCCGGGAGATTTTTGAGAAACCCTGGTTTTTGAAGGGAGCCGATTACTACTGTACCATGAGTATGGGAATCGCCCGGTTTCCGTCGGATGGAGATACGGTACAGGAGTTGATTAAGAAAGCGGATCTGGCGCTGCTTGAGGCAAAAAAAGCAGGAAAGAACCGCTATGAATTTTATAATGAAGAGGCGGACGGTGTTTCTTTCAAGCGTCTGGATCTGGAAAAGAATATGAGGAACGCCACCATGAATGCCTGCCATGAATTCGAGGTGTTTTACCAGCCCATTGTGGACGTGTCGAAGCCGGGCAATCCCTGTATGGGAGCGGAAGCGCTGATACGCTGGAACTGTGAAAAGCTGGGATTTATTTCTCCGGCGGAATTTATTCCTCTGGCAGAATATCTTGGGCTGATTAACCCCATTGGAGATCATGTGCTGCTGCAGGCCTGCCATCACTGTAAAAAGTGGAATGACGCCGGCCATCCGGAATATAAAGTCAATGTCAATCTGTCTGTGGTACAGCTTCTGAGAAACGATATGGTGGATCGGGTGCGGGAGGTACTGGAGGAAACAGGACTGAATCCCGCCAATCTCACACTGGAAGTAACGGAAAGCCTTGCGATTAATGATATGACCAGAATGAAAACCATTCTGAAGCAGATTAAGGAGCTTGGGGTGCGGGTGGCGCTGGACGATTTCGGCACAGGCTACAGTTCCCTGAACCATATACGGGAAATGCCCGTGGATGTGATAAAAATAGACCGCTGTTTTATCGAAGATCTTGGAAGAGATGAGTTTGCCGATGCTTTTGTGCGGATTGTCTGCGAGCTTGCCGCAGTGATTGGCATGAATGTGTGTGTGGAAGGAGTGGAATACCAGCGACAGTATGAAATTCTGAAAAACATGCAGATACAGATGATACAGGGATTTTACTTTGACAAGCCTATGCGTTCGGAAGAATTTGAAAAAAAATATGTATGAAACAGGAAAATACCCTTGACATTTTCGACGAAATTTGTTACTATATATGGGTCGTCGGAAATGCGGAAGTGCTGGAATTGGCAGACAGGCAAGACTAAGGATCTTGTGGGTGTATGCTCGTGTGGGTTCAAGTCCCATCTTCCGCATTGGTTAAAAGTATGGGAAACCTTGA
>OFGR01000383.1_pt1 | contig 46146 bp, 42 predicted proteins | sample 1521811 | NCBI WGS metagenome assembly OFGR01 (sample SAMEA3504098, study PRJEB24116) | mouse gut metagenome | biome: mouse gut; feature: mouse-associated habitat; material: faeces | place: Denmark | collected 2011 | reverse complement strand
GCCTTCGGCTTAAGCCCGCCCTTGGGCTTGCGCCCCCTGTCTGTGATGCAGAATACTAAGGGCTTCTAAATATTCTTCCACAGTCACATCCCAAACCAGACCGCCCTTCCCCGCCAGCTGTTTCCTGCATGCCTTCCGTTTGCTGTGATAACGGGACTTTTATGCGGTTTATTTTTTTAGCTGTTTATCACAAAACGGGACTTTTATGCGGTTTATTTTTTTAGCTGTTTACCCTAATTTTGAAATTGGGTTAAGTTATCAGCAGACTGACTTGAAGGTACAAAAATAACAGGAACACATCAGCATTCCAGACTCCCGATAAGCTCCTGCCTTTTCGGTCTTGCATATTGAAAGCCTGAGGAAACCAGCCGGATGAAAGAGCCTGTCCTGCTTTCCTGTGACTGTGGAAGAATGTTAGAAACACTTAGCGTTCTGCTTCAAAGACAGGGGGCGCAAGCCCAAGGGCGGGCTTAAGCCGAAGGCGGACAAGACGCCCGTCCGTCCGGTACCAGCAGCGTAAATGCAGAATGCTTAGGGTTTCTTACATTCCGGAACCGGAACAGGAAAGCAGGACAGGCTCTTTCATCCGGCGTTCCTCCAGCCATCACATTCCGCCCTCCTGATACCTATACAGCTGCAGCACAAATAAACTGCTTTTTCCAGCATTCCCCCAGCCATCACATCCGGATTTCATCAAATCCCCGCACCCGGTAAACCTCCCGGTACAATCTCGCTTTGATTTCTTCAAACCGCTCCCTGGAAACCGCTTCTTTCGAGGTCATTATCACAAGCGGTACTTCCTTTTTCCCTTCTGCCATAGGCGGCTGCACATACGGATAGGGACTGGTATAAAATCCATTTCTTTCATAAAAGGCAATCCGCCTTCTGGCCAGCTCTGTTTCGGGCAGCTCGGCTTCCAGGCAGGCCTGCCGGGCGGACAGGCGCAGGAACTCCTGCAAAATCCGGGAACCAAGGCCCAGGCTGCGCAGTGCTTCCCTTACTGCAAAATGCTCGAGAAACACATATTCCGTAAAATCCCAGACTGCCAGAAACGCAGCTGCCGCATCCTGTCCGGGCTGGCGCGCTGTATATATCTGATAGGCCGGATTATCCAGCAGCCTTTTCTGTGCATCGTATGGACGGTATTCATCTGTGGGAAAAGCCTGCTCCATCATGGCATAAATTCCATCAAATTCCTGCGGCTTCATTTTTTCTAACTGCACCCTGTACTCCTCCTCGCCATATACGATTCCATCAAATTATACGGCTTCCTCTTTTTTATCTGCTCCTGTTCTTCTTCCTGTCATTTACGATTCCATCGTATTTATACGGCTTCGTTTTTTCTAACTGCATCCTGTTCTTCTTCCTGTCATTTACGATTCCATCGTATTATACGGCTTTCTCTTTTTTAACCGAATCCTGTATTACGATGAAAACACTGCGTTACATCACATACTGCCTGTATTTATCCAGGTCCGCCTTATGGCACCTGGCCTGAATCCAGGTTCCGGTTTCTTCGAACCGTTTCTCCAGCACATGGGCGTTTTCCATAAAGTACGACAGGATTTCCCCTTTGTCATATGGAATCTGAAATTCGGCCAGAATATAATTTTCATACAGCTTTGCAGTTATCATCTGTACAAGGGCCTGAATCGAAGCCCCGTCCTTTGCGGATATATAAATCCGGTCTTCTCCCTGGATTTTCGGATAGGCCATGCCTTCGCAGCAGTCTGCCTTATTGTACACCGTGATAACCGGAATGCCGGACACCTGCAGGCCCGAGAGCAGCTCCTTTGTCGTCTCCATCTGCTCCCTGCGCCCTGTGTCCGAAGCGTCCACGACATGCAAAAGCAGGTCCGCAGATTCCAGCTCCTCAAGCGTCGCGTGAAACGCCCTGACCAGCCCATAGGGCAGCTTATGGATAAATCCTACCGTGTCGGACAGCAGGAAATCCTGCCCGTTTCCCATGCGGATGCGCCGCACAGCGGTATCAAGCGTTGCAAACAGCATATCCTGTGCAAACACCTTTTTGTCTTCTTCCTGTCCGTATGCTTCTATCAGGGCATTGAGAATCGTGGATTTGCCGGCGTTCGTATAGCCTGTCAGGGCGGCCAGCGGGATTCTGGCCTTCTGGCGCTGCTTGCGCTGCACCTGGCGTTCCCTGGCTACATCCTTTAAATCCCTGCCAAGCTCTGCGATGCGCTTTTCAATCCTTCTTCTGTCCAGCTCCAGCTTCTTTTCCCCGGCACCGCGGCTGCTCATGCTGCCGCTTGTGCCGCCCTGCCTGGTCAGCGCCCCATGCATTCCGGCAAGCCGCGGCAGCAGGTATTTCAGCCGTGCAGACTCCACCTGCAGCTTTGCTTCCCTTGTCCTGGCCCGGACTGCAAAAATATCCAGTATCAGCGCCGTGCGGTCCAAAACCGGCATGTCCAGTTCTCTTTGCAGGTTTTTCAGCTGGGACGGCGTCAGTGTATCATTAAAGATGACGATATCCGCTTCCTGCAAAAGGGCTTCTTCTTTGATTTCCCCGATTTTTCCGGTTCCCATATAAAGCGCCTTGTTCAGGTGCTCCATTTTCTGCACCACCATCCCGGCCGGCTCCATAAAACAGGCCTCCGCCAGGCTCCCTAATTCTTCCATCAAGCGCAGGAAGCTTTCCTCATCTGTGCCGCAGTCTGCCCCTGCAAGCAGGGCGCGTTCTTTCTTTTCCAACATTTACCCCTCCTGTCTGCTGTCCTGTACTGCCAGAACAGTTTCGCCGATTATACCACATGCGTTCCAAAAAAGCCAGACCGACTGTATTGAAATACCCCCTGGCATGTGCTATAATTTACATAGATGTATCTGCGGAAAAATCCCCATACAAAGGAGCCGGAAAGTCAGAAGCCTGCCGAGGTTCTCTGGCTTTCTGGCAATACATATTTATTTTCACACTTAAAATATCATATTACAAATAGAACATCACAGGAGGAGATCATGAGCAACAGACAATTTAAGTGGCAGGACCGTTATGAAATCGGTGTGGAAATCATCGACAGGGAGCACAAAAAGCTGTTCAGCATTATGAACAAGCTGCTTGCCTACTCCGATCACGAATCAAAGGGCCAGTGGGTATGCCAGGAAGGAATTAAATATTTCAAGGAGCATGCCATGAAACACTTTGCAGAAGAAGAAGTGTATATGGCAACAATTGGATATGCGGGATATGAAACACACCGGCACCTGCACGACTATTTCCGCAAGCATACAATTCCGGAAATCGAAGCAGAGCTCTCACAGACAAATTATTCCCAGGATTCCATCCAGCATTTCCTGGGCGTATGTGCCGGATGGCTTATCGCGCATACCCTGACCGAAGACCGGGCCATTACCGGAAAAGCAGCCAGCAAGTGGGACCACCTTCTGCCGGATGACGAGCAGGCGGCCATGAAGCAGCTGATTATCCAGCTGTTAGATGAGCTGTTCCAGCTGAATGCGCGTATTCTCAGCAACAGCTACAACGGCGAGCGTTTTGGAAAAGGCGTGTACTACCGGCTGGTCTATACATCCAGCAATAAAAAAATCTGGGAAAATTATTTTGTTTTTGAAGAAAAGCTGCTGGTCAGCACAGCCGGAAAGCTGCTCGGTTCCAGCTCTGACACGCTCAATGTCATGATGATGAATGCAACCAGGTACATTGCAAGGCAGTTTATGGAACGCATCCGGGCACATTTTGGTGACAGCGGTGAATTCGAGCTGAAAGAAGAAAACCTCCTGACTTATGAAGCCTTCCAGAAGCTTTACAACCGCCAGAACCCGCAGTGCAGCCTGCTGTTTGACACCGGGGAAGGATATTTTGCCTATGGTGCCATTGCCGCTGGCAGAAAGGGCGAATCGGGCGCTGCTGCCATCCGGGCAGAAAACGCCACCTCGGAAATTAAAAAATACTTAAACAACAGCCATAAGGACTGCCGGAAAAAAATCCTTCTGGTAGACGATTCCAGCGTTATCCGCCAGTCCATTACCATGCTGCTGGATAAAGATTATGAAGTGACCGCTGCAAAATCAGGATTTTCTGCTATCCGCTGCATGTCCCTGGACAGACCGGACCTTGTTCTTCTGGATTATGAAATGCCGGTCTGCGATGGCGCGCAGGTCCTGGAAATGATTCGTGCCGAGGAAGACCTCGCCGACACCCCGGTCATCTTTCTCAGCGGCACGCTGAATAAAGAAAAGCTCGCCAAAACCGCAGCCTTAAATCCTTCCGGATATCTGCTGAAATCCATGAAGCCGGAAGAATTAAAGCACAGCGTAGACAGCTTTTTCCGCAAATAAGCATTCTGCTGCATGCAAAAGAACTGGCGCGTTCAAAAGCATTTCCGCTTCTGAACGCGCCAGTCTTTTTTATGATATAGAAATCCCTGGCAGAATGCTATTCAATTAAGTCCAGCAGCTTTCCGGCCTCATCCGCCATCTGCACGGACACGTCCTTGCTGTTTTTCGATATCTCGATGTTTTTCTCCACGACATTTTCAATGACACCAAGCCCCTGTACTGCCTGGGTCACCGACTGTGCATTCTGCTTCACCAGTCCGGCCACCTCGCTGACGCTGTGGCTGGCTTCTTCGATTTCAGTCACGGCCGCTGCAAACTCCTGTGCGGTCTTTTCCGTAATCAGGCGGCCTTCTTCCACGGCATTGATGGAATTTGTAATCAGCTCGCTTGTCTGCCTGGCTGCATGGGCACTCCTGGCCGCAAGGCTTCCGACCTGTGCTGCCACGACTGCAAAGCCCTTGCCGGAATCCCCGACCCTTGCAGCCTCAATCGAAGCATTTAACGAAAGCATGTTTGTCTGCTGTGCAATGGAATTGATTTCCCCGATAATCTCCCCGATTTTTTCAGACATGCTGCTGATTTTTCCCATTGCGCCCTCAAGCGTTTTCATCTGCTCCCCGGTTGTACGGATTGTCTGGGCCGCTGCGAGGGCCGCCGAAGCCGCGCTTTCCGAAACCCCGGCACTCTGCCCGAGCTCCCGCACCAGGCTGTCCATCATCTGGCTTAAGTCCCTGACCGCCTGCTCCTGCTCGCTCGTACCGTTATGTATGGCATCCGCCGTAGCCAGCGTCTCGCTGGAAACACCATCCAGATTGGAACAGACCTGCCTGATATTTTCAATCAGGTGCAGGCTGTCTGCCATATCCTCGTCCTGCCTGGCAATGAGCGCCCTGTTTTCTTCCATGCCATCGCGTATGGATTCCACCATCCGGTTCACGCTGCTGCCCAGCATGGAAAATTCCGGCGTATCATGCTGGTCAATGACAATATCAAAATCGCCTTCCGATATTTTTTTCACGGATTCCGTAATCGTCTGGATGCCGCTGATGATTTTGCGGTCGAGCATCCGGTTAATGATATAAAGCAGCACGGCAAATATAAGAAAGACACTGAGCGCCATAACCGCTATCTGGGTCAGCGGCTCCCGGTAATATTCCCACAGCGGTAAAAACGTGCCGATATACATGCCGTTGTACTCCTCTGAGACATACTTTCCACTGACGCCGTTTATGCGCGCCGTGCCCTGTCCTGCTTTTAACGGAATGCCGGCTTTTTCTGCGCCTGTCCCAATCAGCTTTTCATCCGGAAATGCGCTGATTTCGCCCGAAGCACTGTCTGCTGCATAGACAAAGCCGTTTTTTCCAAATTCAATGTCCTTTAATACCACATCAATCTGTGTGCCCTTGAGCATGTTTTCGAGCACTTCCGGGCGGATGCCGACCTGTACAAACCCGCTGCCATCCCTGCGGGCAGTACCGATATATTGTACCAGGATTCCCAAAACTACATTTACCTGCGGCTCCTGCACGATTTCCAGCGACGGGTCGCTTAAAATCGGCACAAAAGCACCGGACTGTTCCCCGCTGGCCATGTCAAATCCGATGTACTCATCCACCGTGCTGTGTGTAATCGTTCCATTTTCATCAATCACATTCAGCTCATAGACCATCAGCCGGTCCAGGATTTCTTCCAGCCTTCCTTCCCCTTCCAGAATGCCCGGGTCTGCAGCCAGCATGTCTGCAAAGGCACGGGCCTTCGCCAGGTTATTTTCTCCCACGGTTTTTGTCAGCTCCGCAATGTTTTTGTCATTCTCTGCAAGCCTCTCTTTCACGGATGCCAGCGTCTCAAGGCTGTCTGTCCTGCTGTTCTGTCCGGAAACCAGCATCTGGATAAACGCCGTTACCGCGATATTCACCAGCAGCGCCGCCACCATGCAGATGCACAGTCCCCTCGTAAAGATTTTTTTCATAATGCCATACCCCTCAGAATTTATTTTTAAAACTTAATCCGTGGAAATTATAGCATTCCCAAATTCAGGAATCAATGCTCTTTTTCCATTTTCCTGTTCCTGCGAATAAATCGCCCAAATATGCGCAGAATCTGGAAAGCAGAAAGCCCAAAGCAGCCATTCCCATCCTTGACATTCCCTGCCCCAATCATATATTATTATTCTGCGTGCCGCATTCAGGCAGATATGCCGGCCCGCAGACACATTCCAAAAATCCAGTATTGCCAGCTGAACAGAACGACAGAAAAATGGAGTAAATGAGCATGATACGCGTAGCAATATGTGACGATGAACCAAAGACCCTGCAATGCCTCAAAGAAGCCGTTGCACGTTATGGAAAACGAAAAAACCTTGACCTGGCAGTCGAGCTTTTTGCCAGTGCAAGAGACCTTGAAGCACAGATTGAAACCAGGCCTTTCCAGATTTATATCCTGGATATGCTGATGCCCCAGATGAACGGCATTGAGCTTGGCCAGTCCGTCCGAAAGGCAGATGCCCAGGCAGTCATTATTTACCTGACCTCCACCATGGATTTTGCCTATCAGGCATTTGGCGTATTTGCCCAGCGCTACCTTCTAAAGCCGCTGAAAGAGCCGGAGCTGTACGAAGCCATGGACTTTGCGGCAGCAAATATACACAAGCTGCATATGGCGCTCAATGTCAATACATCCGACGGCATCCAGCGGGTATTTTACCACGAAATTGAATATGTCGAAAATGCCGCACGGGCGCTGCATATTTTTGCCACGGATGGAAAAGAAATTGTCAGCAGGCTGCTGCGCCGTTCCTTTGAAAACGATATGGAATGCCTGCTGCAGAGCCGGGAATTTATCCAGACACACAAATCCTTTATTGTCAACCTGAACTATGTAAAGCTGTACAGCCAGGGCCAGATTACGATGCGCTCCGGCGCACAGATACCGGTCAGCAAAAGCCGCCAGTCCGAAACGAAGCGTGCGTATCTTCAATACATTTCGGAACATTATTGAAAGGAAATCTTTATGGAACTTTTTCAGTTATGGCTTGTAATCAATTCCTGCATATTTATGACGCTGTATTTTATGACGTTCCTTCCGCTGAAATATTCCAGGGCCGGCTGCATTGCCTTTTGTGCAGCCACAGCAGCCATATCGATTCTGCTGGAAATCGTGCGGATCCGGTTTGGCTTTTACGAGCCATGGCCCAAAATTGCCAGCTCTGCCATACAGATACCGGTTCTGCAGGCAGGCGCACTGATTCTTTCCAGGGAAAATAAAATATACGCCCTGTTTATCGGCTTTAGTTCCTCTAATTTTGTGCTGGGCGGAAATATTATTTCGTGCACAGTCCTTCTGGCCTGCCATAGCATCACCGCTGCCATGGCAGTCTGCACGCTGGCAAATGCCGCCATCTTTGCCTGCATGAACCGTTATATCAAGCACATCTGCCTGACGCTGCTGAGCCGGGAAATCTCGGTCTGGATGTGCATCATTCCGGCGATGTGCTATACGACATTCTTCCTGATGCTGTATTTTCCGGTATCGTTTGACCAGCGGCCGGACATTATGCTTGCCGCCTGCTCCCTGCTGGCCACGGTCGTGATTATCTATATCCTGTTTATTCAGTATATTTCTGCCAGGTCCGGTGAAAAAAACCTGTTCTGGCGCAACAAAGAACTGCATGCCTATATCCGCGGCATCGAATTCCAGACCGATACCGCCAGGCAGGCCATGCAGGATGTCCGGCTGATGCGCCATGACATGCGGCATAAAGACCAGCTGCTCATCGGGCTGCTGCGCGAAGGAAAATACTCCGAGGCAGAGCAGATGCTCCATGCCGACATCGAACGCCTCGAACAGCCCTGGCAGGACAGCTACTGTGATAATGTAATATTAAACAGCATTTTATGCAGCATGGCCCAAAACGCAGAGCTGGCCGGAATCCGGCTTTCCGTTCTCTGCACCGTGCCGAAGGAACAAAACATCAACGACTACGACCTGGCCATTGTCACGTCAAACCTGATTGAAAATGCGATACAGGCTGTCCGCGGCCTGGACGAAAAAGACCGCCATATCGAGCTTGCCATGAAAAACCGGAACGGGGAAAGCTTTTTTCTGGAAATCAAAAATCCCTGCCACGAAACCGTCCGGTTTTCCGGCAAAACAGGACTGCCGGTTTCGCAGCAGGGCGACGGGCACGGCTATGGCATGATGAGCGTGCAGGAGTTCGCCCGCAAATACAATGCACACTTTGACTGCTTTGTGGAAGAACAGACCTTTATCGTGCGGATTTTAATCTATTTTCGTGCAGAAGTACCATAAAGCCGCTGCCAAAACCGCACGGCAGCGGCATATCTGTATCACAGCCATGCCCGGTGCCGGGACGCTGCGTGTTACTGCATAAGCAGCACGGACACAGCGCTTGCCCCGGCCAGCAGTCCCAAAAGCAGCAGCACCGCTCCTGCGGCTGCCACGGCGGGCCCTGCCTTTTTTTCATATATCCTGCCGGTTTTTTTGTCATAATAAAGCCGGAACCGGCTGCCGGTTTCGAATGCCTGCTTTCGTTCCGAGTTCACATTGCACCGCCGGATGCATTCCCGGCCATCCAGCTGATAGCGCACAACCGGATAATACGTGAATTTTTCGCCTTTTAAGATTTTTGTTTCTTTGGAAATCTGGCGGGTATAAATATCCGTGACTTCTGCATCGATTTCCACAAGCCCGGCCCTTTTTGCCCGGATGGCCTTCCATGCCATGCCGGCTCCGGCCCCGGCCAGAACGGCCGCCAGGCAGAGCATTGCCATGGCCTTATCCCCCCTGTTGTGAAACAGCGCCAGCAGAATCAGCAGCGCGCCGCCTGCCATTGCAGCCAGCGGATGTATCAGTGCTTCTTCTTCCGCTTCTGCCAGCACCGGCTCTCCCCTGCCCTGATTCAGGTATATGAAAACCTGCTGGGCCTTTGCATATTCCGTCGGGGATTTGACACTGCGGCGCTCCCTGTGCCCGGTTTTGGGGCTTAAATATTCCACAAGCACGTTGTAATAATTATAGGTTTCCCTTCCTTTTTTATCTTTTTTGACGACATGGTCGCAGCGCAGCACCCCTGCCTGCAGGCGGGCGCCATGCAAAAGGCGCCTGGCCCGCCCGGATTCTGCAAGAAAAACCACAATTCCCGGAAGATACAAAAACAGCTCCGAAATATCTGTCATTCCGCTTTTCTCCCTCCCATCTTTTTTATGCTTTTATGCTTCTATGAATTCATCGGTACGAGAATCACCTTGATTCCATGCAGGCGCAGGCGTTCGACCGCTGCCGGGTTCGCATTGGAATCCGTAATCAGCGTGCACGGGTGGTCATAGCTGCAGCTGCCATACGAATTTTCCTGCAAATCCCGCTTTTTGATTTTGGTATGGTCTGCCAGGATATACAGCTCCTTTTTCGTACGGCTGACCATGGCCTCATTAATGCCGATTTCCGTCGGTATATCATACCGGAATTCCCCGTCATCATACACCGCCGCACAGCCTAAAAAGGTCTTGTCCGCAGACATCGTCAGCAGGTTGCGCATCACGTATTCCCCGACCATGACATGGCTGCGCACTTCCCCGCCGGTAAAACGCACCGTCACGCCCTGCGGATAATCTGTCCCGATTGCCCAGCCGTTATTCGTATAAACCGACACCTTTTTGCCCTGTACATACTCCAGCATATTAAGGGCCGTCCGGCTGCCATTGATAAAAAGCGTATCGCCGTCTTCAATAAACCGGGATGCGTATTCGGAAATGCAGTCCCTGCACAGGGCAATCTTTTCATCCGGCGTAATCATGCTGTTTGCCTTTTCCAGCGAAACTGCACCGCCATGAACACGGCAGAGCAGCTTCTGCTTTTCCAGAAACTTCAGGTCGCGCCTGACGGTCATCAGGGAAGTCTGAAATATCTGTGCCAGCTCCTCTACCCTGGCTTCCCCCCTGCTGCGAATCAGGTCTAAAATCCCAAGCTGGCGTTCGCTCACCGCTTTCCGGTTATTTTTCATAACGGCTCCTCCTTTATTCTGCGGATTTTTGCAGGTATCTTTTTCCCGCATCCGCTTTCCTTATCTGTCCTGCCGCATTTTTTCCACCATTCCAGGCAGCTTCTGGAAATCAGCAAGCTGCAGGACCTTCCCTGCTGCCCCGCCTTTCTGCGGGCAGTACCATACAGCTTTCATTCCGGCATCCCGCGGGCCATAGACATCCTTGTTCAGGCTGTCGCCCACAAACAGGCACTCCCCGGCCGGACAGCCGGCTTTTTCCACGCACCGGGCAAAAAAGGCCGGGGACGGTTTTTCTGCGCCCGCTTCCTCGCTCGACACCAGAAAGTCCACGCGAAGGCCAAGCTCTGCAAGCTTTTCAAACTGGACGTATGCGGTCATATCCGTCCCGGCCCCAATCCGAAGCCCCATCCGTTTAAGCTCCCCAAACGCTTCCTGCACGCCCGGAAACGGCTCCGCAGCCTTTAGCAGCGTGCCCCAGTACAGGCGGGACATTTCCAGCACATGCGGATATAACGGCAGCCCCTGCTTTTCCAGCAGGTACTGGTAACGGATGGTCCGGTTATGCACCGCTGATACCTCTCCCATATAAGCCCGCAGCTCCTGCTCCGCCTCTTTGTGCAGGCGGGCAAACAGCTCCTGCCCTATGGAAAGCTTTGCGGCGGCATACCCTTCCAGTGCCCCGAATGCAGCCTGATGTGCCCTGTCGTAGCTGTATAATGTATTATCAATGTCAAAAATAACAGTCCTTACCATATTATCCCAATCTCCTATCTGCGTCAACATCCGCCTGAGATAAAAAACAGGGTTCTGCTTTCAGCATCCAATGCCCGGCAGCAGACCCCTGTTTTCCCAAAACATATCAAACTATAAAATTTGCTTTTTAATCATCCAGCAGTCCTGCTTCTTTCAGCGCGCCTTCAATTTCCGGCGCGGACATGACGTTGCGCAGCGGTATGAGCACCGTCCCCTTTTTTGCCGCACCCTCAAAAGTCTTTTCAAAGGTACGTGCACAGAACACTACATCATAATTCTGGGCAGCTGTCTTTCCCTCGGATACCGGGCAGTGGCGCAGCTCTGCCGGCTTGATATTGTATTTTTTCATCACCTTTTCGATTGCCTTCTCCATCATCAGGGAAGAACCAGCGCCGTTTGCACAGCACGCAAGCAGTTTTTTGTTGTCAAGTTTTGCCATAATAGCAGCTCCTTTCTTTTTTTGAGATAGTTATTTTTTGAAATAGTTATTATTTGGAATAGTTATAAATTCTAATCCTGATTCATGCAGATAAATCCGGTTAAGCCCTGCCCTGTTTATGTTCTACATATGCGTCATAATCTTCGGTAATCAGGAAATACCCTTTTTTATCCATCATGTATTCAATCTGCGGGATTGCCAGCAGCACAATCACGACAAGTGCCACGCCAAAGTAGCCGAGATAACGCATCACTACGGTAAATGCCGGCCATACCGTGTCCCAGTCAAACATGCCAAGGTACCCGCCGTAGGATGCAAGTCCTACCCATCCGGCAATAAATGCTGCTCCAAATACCTGTATCAGCCCTGAGAAGAACGGAATAACCAGGCAGGCTTTCAGTCCGCCCTTTTCATTCGCAACAAGCCCGATTGTGGCATTGTCGAAAAATACCGGAACGAAACCGCATATAATAATCGTCGGCGAGCCTGTAACTATCAGAATCAGAATCGCCAGAATCTGCCCTGCAAGGCCTGCCAAAAATCCAAACGTTACCGCATTTGAATCGCCAAAGCCGAAGCACACTGCACAGTCCACGCCAGGAATCGAAGACGGCAGCAGCTTGTCTGCAATTCCCTGGAACGATGCTGTCAGCTCTGTAACGAACGTGCGCACGCCAAGCTGCAGGATTGCCAGGTATACCGCAAAGTTCAGCGATGTATTAAAGCAGTAGAAGCCAAAGTTCATGGTTTCTGCCATTGCACCCGTTTCCACAAAAAACGGTTTTCCGATAATCGCCATGATAATTCCGAAAAATATCGTCATAAGAATGGCTGTACATACCATGTTTTCACTGAATATGGAGAAAAATCCCGGCATTTCCATTTCACCGACCTTTTTCACCTTGCGCTTGCCGCCCTTATCCCCAAACAGCTTATCCGAGAGGAAATAAGACAGGCGGATGCCGAACATCTGCTGGTGCGCGATTGCAAAGCCCGCACCCTCGCTCAGCTCCTGCATCGGCTTTACCGTCAGGTTGGAGCCGACTGCCCAGTAAGCGCCGAGGATTACCGCCATAACGATAATCAGTGCAACGTTATTGCTCAAAAGCCCCGGCAGCGCAAACATAATCAGCCAGTAAGCCGTTGCCGCCTGCTGCACCTGCACATGCCCTGTCGTAAACAGCGTGCGGCATTTTGTGATTTTGTTAAAACGCACCAGTAAAATATTTACAATAAACGCGATTAAAAGCAGTGTCATGGCCTGTGAAAACCCTTTGCCAAACGTCTCCTCCACGCCGGCCGTAACCGCGTTCTGCCCGTAATACGGGTCAATGACACAGGCTGTCAGGTTAAACCTGTCCTTAAGCCCGGCCAGAATCGGACGGAACGTGCTTGTCAGCCCGGATGAACCGGCACCTAAAATCAGCATTCCGATAATTGCTTTTAATGTGCCTGCAAGAGTATCATACCACTTTTTCCCCATCAGGCAATACCCAAGCAGTGTCAGGAACCCGACCATATACGGTGCCTGCTGCAGCACATAAGTCGCAAAAAAACTCCAGATTGCATATAATGTATCAAAAATTGCCATGCGGCTTTCCCCCTGTTCTAAAGTGACAGCACTGCTGTCTTTTCGTTGCTCGTTTTTTACTCCCGTATTTTATTCCGGTTTTTTCGTCCCAGACTTCCTTCCGGCTCAAACCGCATCAGTATTCATCCACATATGGATGGGCTGCTTCTGCATCCAGAATGTCCTGCGGAGTCTCCGCTTCCATCAGGGCATCCAAAAGCGGCTCATTCATGAAAATCTCGGTCAGCTGCTGGATATTGTCCAGATGCTCATCCGGATTGCAGGCTGCAAGCGTAAACAAAAGCCTTGCTTCCTTCTTCTCCCCGTCTTCATCCACGCCGAAATCAATCATCTGCTTTGATACCATAAATCCAATCCCGGTCTTATGTACCCCTGCTGCATTTTCCGTGGAATGCGGCATTGCCACATTGTGTTCAAATACGACATATGGCCCGAATTTTTCAATGCAGCCGACAATCTGCTTATAATAATCCTCATCCACGCTGCCGTCTTCCACAAGGGACAGCGCGCTCAGGCGCACAGCTTCCTGCCAGGTCACTTCTTCTTCGATAAATTTATAGTGCTTTTTTTCCACAATCGTCTGTAAAACAGTTGCCATGATATTCCCCCTTCTTTCCATCCCGGTTTCCCCTCAGCAGATTCCGCTGCCGCCCGCAGGCCTTACAGGCAGGACCTGTACGGGATATTCTGCGGTGCCTCAAAGCAGTCCTCAAATCCCCTGCGGTGGTGGTAATACATCTTGTCTTTATCCTGCGGATATACATATTTGCCGCCTACCTGCCAGAAGAACGGATGGAACCGGTATTCGTTGCGGTCTTTCTTAAAATCATACAGAAGGCGGATTTCTTCGCAGTCTGCCTGGAAGTTCGTCCATACATCCCAGTGAATCGGCACAACGACCTTGCACTTTAAGTTTTCAGCCATGCGCAGGATATCGGTCGAGGTCATCTTATCCTGCATGCCGACCGGATTTTCCCCAAAAGAGCCAAACGCAACATCGATATCATAATCTTTCCCATGCTTTGCAAAATATATGGAAAAATGAGAATCGCCTGAATGGTAAATGTTGCCGCCCGGCGTCTTCACCAGGTAATTTACCGCCTTTTCGTCCATATCTGTCGGGCATTTGCCGGTCAGTTCTTCCCGGTCTTCCCCGGTGGAATCGGTTGTGACGATACAGGTACGGTCAAAGCTGTCGAGGCACACAATCTCGATATCCTTGATTTTAATGACATCGCCCGGCTTAACAGTCTGGCAGCGCTCCTTCGGCACGCCCCATTTTACCCATGTTTCCACAGATTTTTCCGGGCCGATAAACGGTACCGGGATTTCATTCCCCTCCCCGTCCGTAGTCGTCATGCCGCTTTGAAGGACATGTGCTGCCCATTCTGCGGACATATGGTCCTGATGGTAATGTGTCGCCAGCACGGCATCCACCTGCTTAAATGCAAACGGGTCAATGACAAACGGAACGTTGCGCAGGTTCGGCTGCATGGCACGCCCGCCGCACATATTGGCCATCTGGTGTCCCGGATTCATTTTTCCGTTTCCGTGCGTGCGCTTTCCATTCCCGCACCATAAATCAATCGTAATATTTGCGCCGCCCGGTGTCTTAAACCATACGCCGGTGCATCCAAGCCACCACATCGCTACATTGCCCGGCTTTACTTCTTCGTTTTCGATATCCTCGACCAGCCAGGTACCCCATTCCGGAAACGTGCTCATAATCCAGCTTTCCCGGGTCATTTCAGAAACTTTGCTCATTGTAAAAACCTCCTTTTATGTTTCCTTTATGTTTTTGTCTGCCTGTGCTTAATATAACCGATAACGGCTGGAATTGCAACCGCTTTTCAGTTCGCTTTTATGTTCGTTTTATGCGATATCTCCTGTTCTGTCCCGTATGCTGTGCATTTTGACCATCTTTTACAAATCACTTCTATTTATTGATATTCCTGTATTTTTGACATGTTTTTCCTGTTTTTTTCCATTCTGTGTTTGCGATATGTTCGTTTTATTTGTGCATTATAACGAAATTAATTTTGCTGCATATTTCACAAATTTTCATTTCAGACATATTTTTTGTTTTTTTCATCTTGTAAATGTTTGAATTTGCCATTATAATGATTTTTACAGATAGTTATATGTGTCATATACTGCTGCTGCCAAATTCTGGCTGTATATTATATGTTTCTTTTTATAATCGTTATGGCTGTTTCATAATTCATATATTAGAACATATATTATGTGTGAATTTATATTTTATGTTTTTATTGCAGCAGTTATGTTCTATCCGATATGCAGAAAGCGTCTGCAGTGCCATGCCGCAAAGTACTGGCATTTCAGCAGCATGACTGCACGAAGTACTGGCAGGGCAGCCGGCAAAACAGCCTGGCAGAAGCATACACAAAGCGGCATGCAGCAGATGGGCGCGGCCCGCTGCATACCGCATCATCAGGAAAAAAATTCAACAGAAAAGAAAGAATTCTTCAAAAAAAGAAAGAATTCATCAGGAAAGGAAAAATGCATGTTATGAAAGCATACGCAATCGGCTTATATGAAAAAGCCATGCCAGGCTCTCTGTCCTGGGAAGAAAAACTGGAATGTGCCAGGGAATGCGGCTATGATTTTGTGGAAATCAGCATTGACGAAACAGAAGAAAAGCTCGCTCGCCTGGATTGGAGCGCCGAAGAACGCCTGGCGCTTGTCACTGCGATGAAAAAGACCGGCATCCCGCTGCGCAGCATGTGCCTGTCCGGCCACCGGAAATACCCGTTCGGCTCCGCAGATGCAAAGATCCGCAGCCGCAGCATGGAAATTATGGAAAAGGCCATCCTGCTCGCCGACGACCTTGGCATCCGTATTATCCAGCTGGCCGGATATGATGTCTATTATGAACCGGGCACGCCGCAGAGCGAACAGCTTTTTGCAGAAAATTTAAAAAAGGCAGCACAGATGGCTGCATGCAGGGGAATTGTGCTGGGCTTTGAAACGATGGAAACTGACTTTATGAATACGACCGCCAAAGCCATGAAATATGTAACCCTCACCGGCAGCCCGTATCTCGGCGTCTACCCGGATTCCGGCAACCTGACCAATGCGGCAGGCGGTGTCCTTACAGGCGTGCTGGACGATTTGGAAACCGGGCGCGGGCACCTTTTTGCCATGCATTTAAAAGAAACCGTGCCTGGAAAATTCCGCGAAATCCCGTTCCTGACCGGGCATGTGGAATTCGGGCCGGTCATTTCCAAAGCGTGGGAGCTTGGCGTGCGCCGTTACGTGACCGAAATGTGGTACACCGGAAGCAGCACGTGGAAGGACGATATTGTGTTTGCCTGCAAAAGCATGAGCGGCATTTTGGACAGGCAGATTTTATAACACACAGATTTTTTTAACAGAAAGATTTTTTTAACAAAAAGATATTTTTAACAGAAAGATTTTTTAAACAGAAAGGAAAATTTCACATGAATATTGAGAAAAAAATTATTTCGAACCTGAACAAATGCTATTCCCTGGCAGAACTTTCTTATCAGGGAAAACACTGCTTTCTGGCAGCGGCTGAAAAAAAAGACCCGTGCTATCTTTTTGCAGAAGACGGCACGCAGCTGGAAACCGTATGGGAGCGGCCAGGGGGCGTTATGACGATGGCCCAGGTGCCGGGCTCGGACGGGCAGTTTCTCGCAACCCACAAATTTTACTCCCCGAACGATTCCATGGACGCAGAAATCGTCATTGCCACGCCGCAGGGAAACGGAAACTGGGAAATCCGCACGCTGTGCAGCGCCCCGTTTGTCCACCGCTTCGGCATTTTAAACCGGGGCGGCGCAGACTATTTAATCGTCTGCTGCTTAAAGACCGGGCACGAACACAAAGACGACTGGAGGTTTGAAGGTGCCTGCTACGGCGCACAGCTGCCAGGAGACCTGTCATCGTTTGACAAGGCACATCCGTTAAAGCTCACGCTGCTCAAAGGAGCGATGCTCAAAAACCACGGCTACTGCACCATCCGCCATGGCGGGCATGATGCTGCCCTTGTTGCCTGCGAGCAGGGCACATTCCTGTTTGACCCGCCGGCCGTGCCTGGCGCAGACTGGGAAATTACCCGGATTCTGGATATTCCGTCCAGCGATTCCATCCTGATGGATTTTGATGGCGACGGAAAGCTGGAGCTTGGCTGCATCAGCCCGTTCCATGGCGCGTCCCTGACCATCTGGCATCTGGACGAACACGGCAGGTATGTCCCGCAGTGGAAATATGAACGCCCGGAAAGCGAAACCGAAATGATACACGCCACCTGTGCCTGCACGCTGCTTGGAAAGCCTGCCTGGGTCGCAGGCTGGCGCAAGGGCACCAGAGATACCATTGCCATTACGTGGGATGCAGCATCCGGAAATTACAAAACAGAATTTATCGACCGCAATACCGGATGTGCAAATGCGATGCATTTTATAAACAAAGACGGACAGGATGTCATTGTGGGAACCAACCGGGAAATTGATGAAATTGCGATGTATACCATAACCGCATAGATTTGAAACCGATGCTCCGTTTCTGGCAGATGAACGTGTCTGCCAGACGGGCTTTGGCATAATAACAGGCTATCCTTTCAAAAACCGCTGGACAACCTCATACATATCCCCTTTTTTCTTCATGGCAAAATGTCCGTTCTGTTCTCGGCGGAATAAAAACAATAAAGTCCTTTCCATTTAACGTAATTAACGCACGTTTTTCCTGCAAAGCCAGCCGAAAAACATCTTCATCGTTTCTTCCGGCATCAAATCGCTGCAGCACATGAATTACATCATGTCCATATCGTTCCAGAACAGAAATTGATTTCTGAGTAATATTCTCGTCTGGCAGTACCTTCATTCCATTCCTTCCTGATAAGGTGTATCCAGAATTTCAATTGCATATTCTACCGCACTCTCAATATCTTCTCTCGCCAGCATGTAATCCTTTATTCATATGATATCCTGCATATTTCCTGTTTATACCGTTTTCACTTCTGCTATTATAAGCATAATGAACCGTTTCTCTTTTACAATTATCAACAAAAAGCTCTGCCATATTCCCATCCCCGCCTAAATTCTATCCATTTTCGCTTTTATTTCTTCCAGATAAGTTATCACTTCTCCTAAATCCCTTCTGGAAATCTCAAACGAAACGGAACTGTCTTTATCATCTTTTTCTGTTATGATTTTTATCAATGCCGAATCTGCGTCTGTCTCTTTTGGATTTTTATCATTTCGATAACTGATAATCTGGCATTCAAGATGCTTAAAGCTATCTCATTCTATCTCATTTTTTCTGCTTCCTGCACGGTTTTTTTCAGATACCGGATTACCTGTACCGGATAGTCCCCCACAGCTGTTTCATTCGTAACCATAACCGCTGCTGCGCCGTCCCGGACTGCATGAAAGATATCCGATACTTCTGCCCGGGTCGGATAAGGGCTGTGCACCATGGATGCCAGAAGCTGTGTCACGACCAGAAACGGCTTTCCTTCGCTTCTGCATGCAGCTGACAGCATCTGCTGGGCTGCCGGCAGCTCCCACAGCGGCATGTCATTCCCAAGGTCGCCCCGCGCGATGACAAGCATATCTGCATGCGGCAGGATATCATGAATATGGCTCATGCCTTCACGGTTTTCTATTTTGGCAAACACACGCAGATGCTCCATATGATTTTTGCGAAGCTCATGCCTTACTTCTTCCAGCTGGGCACCATTTGTCACAAACGGCTGCATCAGCGCCGTTACCCCATAATCCTTTGCCAGACGGATCTGTTCCCGGTCCTGGCTGGTCAATACCGGGCCCGGAATCTGCCTGCCCGCGATTTTCAGGCTCTTTCTGCCATGCAAAACGCCGCCCCGCAGCACGCCTGCCAAAACCCTGGGACTGACAGCATTTATAACCAGCTCTATCTTTCCATCATCCAGCAGGATATGGCTGCCTGCCTCAAGCGCAGCAAGAACATTTTCAGCCACTGGAATCCGGTGCGCATCTTCGTTCACACCGTTTTCAATCAGGCCGATTTCAATTTCTTCATTTTCGTTCAGCTGCAGGGGTGCCTGCAGATTCCCAATCCGTATTTCCGGCCCCTGCATATCCATCAGAAGCTGCGGCCTGATACCGGAGCGCTGCGCAGCCTGAAAAAAACTGCCAATAAGCGCCCCGCTTTCCTTCAGCCCGCTGTGTGACAGGTTCAGCCGCATGCCTGTCATTCCCTGCGAAAACATCTGCCCTAAAATATCTGCCTGTGCACAGGCCGGCCCCAATGTTCCAAAAATTTCCGTCATTTCTCCTGCCACTTCCCTCTTTTTGTTTTTATTATAGGCCATCCCTGCCGGATTTACAAGCCGTCTGTCATGCTTTTTCCGGTTCTTCCAATCGCGAACGGGATTTGCCGAAAAAGCCATGCGATGGAAACGGCTACAGCTTGACAGCAGCACGCATGTTGTGTAGCATGGAATACAAAAGGAGTGAGGACATGCTAAAAGTAAAAGTCGGGCCGATAGAGCCGTATGACGGAACGATAGATGCCATTTTCCGCAACCAGTACGAAGATGCATGGTTTGAAGATGCATTTGTAAAAGAAATGGTCATGGAAGTTGATAAAAGCGAAGTGGTTTCTGCAAACCTGATTATCAGCCCGGTTCTCGGGCCAATCAGCTGTGACAGGCTCAGCGGCGGCGTAAAAGTCCTGATTATGCTGTACAAGATGCCGGAAATGGAACAGTGGGCATCCAGCTGCGGGGATAACTGCCTGCCAGCCATGGTAAAAATCGGAAAAATGCAGGATGTTACCGTTAAGTTTTCACACTGCCCGGACCGGTTTCCAGATGATGTAGAAGCAGAATTTCTTGATACCGGTGAGATTTTAAAAGGCGACAGGGATGTCGGGCTTGCGATTATCAGCCGGCTGCCAACAGGGGGAATCATATGACTGGCGGTTTTACATTTAAGCTTGTTTCCAAAAAAGTACAGTACGAATTTACAGTCAGAAGGAAAATTATGCGGATTACCGGGGATTCCGCTGCCGGAAAATCAGAGCTGGCAAGAACACTGCTGGATGCACAAAACCCGCGTGCAGGAATAACGGTTACATGCAGATACCCATGCGCCGTTTTGGATGACCAGGCATTCCGCGCGGCCAGCCGGGAAATCCTGAAACTATCCGGACGCATAAAAAATCATGATTCAGCAGAATTTTATCATGCAGCCCGCCGCCTGCTGGCAGATTATGATAACTGCCTGTTTTTTGTCGATGAAGATTTTTCCCTTCTGGGCAGCAGGGAATTTGCCTTATTCTGCAAGCATACGGATTCCTTTTTTGTACTGATTTGCAGGGACTGTCTTGGAAGGCTGCCATACAGCTATACTGATATTTATACTATGAAAACAAGCGGAAAATTTCATACACTGGTTCCAAAGTACAATGCTTCGGATTATATGGTTTTAGATGAAAAGAGAACATTCATCACAGAAGACAGCAATGCCGGTTTCCAGTTTTTTGATTGTTTTTATAATGGTGTCATTTCTGCCAGAGGCAAAAGCAAAATCCGAAGCCTGTTAACAGGCATCTGCTGTAAAGCCGAAATCATTGCAGATGGAGCAGCTTTCGGTTCTGAAATAGATGCACTGCAGGGAGAACTATTACGCCGTCATCTGGATGTAATATTATTCCTGCCAGAAAGCTTTGAATGGCTTCTTCTGTCTTCCGGCCTTTTTTCAAATGATATTGTACCAGATGAAGCACTCCATCCTGTGTCGTCTGTTTCTGGATTATATTTTTCATGGGAACAATATTTTACGGATTTTCTAATGAAAATTACGAAAAACTGCGAAAACAGCTATTCTAAAAAAAGGCTGAATACCTGCTATTACCTTCCATGCTGCTGCAAAAAGAACCCAAACTGCAATTCAATCCCTGCTGCAAAAAAGAAACAGGCTGTCCTTGGCATGTATCTGAAAAAAGGAAATACAAAACTGCCGTAAAATGCCTGAACAATCTCATTCTGGAAAATCCTATACTCCGCAGCCAGATGGACATCCATCCCGCTGCGGAGTATCAGGCATCTGGCCTTTTGTCTGCTTTGGCCAGTGCTGCCTGATATGTTTTAAAATCCGGTTCCGTTTAATCATCCTTGGAATGGCGCTCTCCGACCTGAAAATCATCTGCATGTTCAAACATGTACTGCACCGTCAGCGCCTTCTGACCGGTCAGCTTTTCAAAATCTTTTGTGAAAACATCCATTTTTCCAAGACGGATTGCCTGTGCAAACGTAACCATGCCATCCGAAGAAAACGGTGCCTCGGAGCCTTTTAAAAACTGCCCGTCGGTGGTTCTCGGCACGCCCATGGCATCAAAAATCTGATAATTTTCCTCGTCCGTGATTTCCTGGTATGTCACATGATTGCCCGTTGCCTGATTGCCGTATTCGACAAATTCCGATATCGTCATCAGCTGGGGCCCGTTTATATCCAGCACGGCATTTGTATATTCAGCGCCCTTCACCAGTGCATATGCAACAGCCTTCGCACAGTCTCTGCGGGAAATATAAGCCATTTTCCCATCCCCCTGTGAATTTTTCAGCACGCCGTCCCCTCTTGCAAACGTAAAATAATTGGTAATCATCGCTTCCGCATACTGGGAATTGCGCAGGAAAATATAGTTCATCCCGGCATCTTTAATATAATTTTCCGTAAAAATATGGTCTTTTTTCTCCACGCTCGGATTGCTCTCGTCCCCGGCATTGACCAAAGATGTATAAATAATCTGGCTGACTCCGGCAGCTTTTGCTGCATCCACCGCATTTTTATGTGCATTCTGGCGCTTCGGGCCGACAAACGGCATTGACACCAGTGCCAGCCGCTCTGCCCCGCGAAACGCTTCTGCCAGCCCGTCCGCACTGTTAAAATTAACCGCGCGGGTCTCAATACCCTGTGCTTCATACTGTTTCAGCACGTCCTGATTATACCCGCATAAAACTGCCTGTTCTTTTCCTGCAAGCTCCAGCAGCACTTTTGCAGCTTCCATTCCAAGGTTGCCGTCTGCACCTGTTAAAAATAATTTTCCCATCTGATTTCCTCCTGTTCCAGCCGGCCAGATGCTTTCCTGTCAGCTTTTGATAACATTATTTTATCACCACACAGCCAGGCATTCCAATATGAAAATCAAATAGGCTATCCCAAATTCCAATACGGATCAGCAGAAGAAAGCCCGCCTCAATCCTGCGTCAGTATTTCCAGAAATTCCCGCACGGCCGGATTTTCATTTGTCTTTAAATAAGCGGCTTCCAGCGTATAAGAATGGTTAAAATCCATGACTGGAATCAGGCGCAGATGGCCCTCAAAATCGTGTACCGGGAAAATATCCGGTGCAAAGCCTATCAGCTTTTCCGTAATAATAGAAAAAATTTCGGTTTCTAAGTCCATCACATTTTTTACGATATCCGGCTGATAGCCGGCCTGTCTGGTTTTTTCCAGCATTATCTGGTAAGAACCGCCAATGGCTTCGCGGCTTAACATAATTAACGGGTACCGGTACAGCTCGTCCATCGTAATCTGCGGAGCATCAAACAGCGGATGCCCTTCTCCGGCCAGCACCCGGTAAAAACCGCTGTGAAGCTGTACCGACCGGATGCCGGAGCATCCTGCAAAGGCAGAATCCAGGCATATGGCAGCATCACAGACATTTTTCAAAAGGTGATCGGAAATGTCTTTCATGCGCACTTTGCTCAGAAGCAGCTCAGTACCCGGATATTTTTCTTTCAGCTTTCGGATAAACGGCAGCAGGACATGGATTTCCACCACGGATGCATAGGCGATGCGCAGCGTCTGTGCCTGGTTTTTGCGGAAATTGAGCATTTTTTCCTTCATGCCGGCATACTGTTCCCACAAAACAGAGGCTTCGCGGTAAAAAAGATTTCCTGCCTGTGTCGCAGCCACGGGCGTCACGCTGCGGTCAAACAGCTGCACCTGAAATTCCTGCTCCAGGCTGTGTATAAACTGGCTGACGGCAGTCTGAGATATATAATTCCTGCGCGCTGTCTCGGTATAGCTGCCGCAGTCATATAAATCAAGAAAATATTTTATTTTTTCAATATGCATAGGTGTCTTTGCGCTTCATACAGGACTTTGCAGTGATGTCACCATCACTCCGCTGTCCCCTGCTGCGCTCCTTCCTGTTTTCATTGACTTTGAAACACAGGCATTTTATAATAAATGCAGGCATTTCCTGTCTGTATTTATTATACAGCCCGGGATATCCGTTTCGTCAAGACATATTTTCAATATTCCAGCCAGGAGGGCCGTATGGGCATTTATTTAAATCCCCGAAACGAAGGTTTTGCAGAAGCAGTCCGTTCCCGCATCTATGTGGATAAAACCGGACTGATTGCACATACCAGTGCGTTTCTCAATACAAATGAAAAATTCATCTGTGTCTGCAGGCCCCGCCGTTTTGGAAAATCCATGGCCCTTCATATGCTTGCCGCCTATTACAGCCGCGGCTGCGATTCCAGGGAGCTGTTTGCCGGAACTAAAATTGAACAGGCTGAAACGTTTGATACACATCTGAATCAATACGATGTCATTTTCCTGAATATGCAGCAGTTCCTGACCGGTGCAAAAAAACAGGGTGTAACCGAATACCTGGAACAGGAAGTCCTTGAGGAGCTTTTCGAAACTTACGGAGCCTGCATCAGGAATCCGAATGGCGGACTTGCTGATATACTGAGGCGGATTTACGCAGCCATTGGCAAAAAATTTATATTCCTGATTGATGAGTGGGACTGCATCATGCGGGAACGGCAGGAATCGGAGCTGCTGCAAAAGCAATACCTTGATTTTCTGCGAAACCTGCTGAAAGACCAGCCATACGTTATGCTCGCCTATATGACCGGCATCCTTCCTGTCAAAAAATACGGCCTGCACTCTGCATTAAATATGTTCTGGGAATATTCCATGACCGGCCAGAATATTTTCGAAGAATACACCGGATTTACGCAACAGGAAGTAAAAAACCTGTGCCGCAAATCCGGCATGGATTTTGCGGAAACAGGCAGCTGGTACGATGGCTACCGGTTCAGGCGCCTGCGCCATATTTATAATCCAAGGTCCGTCGTGGCAGCAATGACCAGCGGCTATTTTTCCAATTACTGGACATCCACCGAAACTTACGAAGCACTGAAAGTCTATATGGATATGGACTTTCAGGGACTGCGCACGGACATCGTGCAGATGCTGGGCGGCGGCTGCATCCGGGTAAACACGCGCAGCTTTCAAAACGATATGCGTACCTTCCGGACGAAGGATGATGTACTGACACTGCTGATTCATCTTGGATATCTTGGATTTGACGCTGAGACAGAAGAAGCATTTATTCCAAATAAAGAAATTGCCGGGGAATTTGAAAATGCCATGAGCACAGGCGGCTGGCCAGAGGTCATGCGTGTCCTGCAAATGTCGGAAAAGCTGCTGGAAGACACGCTGCGCTGCGACGAAAAAAGCGTTGCACAGGGACTGGACCGTGCCCATATGGAAGCTGCCTCCATTCTGGCCTATAACGATGAAAATTCCCTCAGCTGTGCCATCGGCCTGGCTTATTACAGTGCAAAAAAAGACTATAAGCTTATCCGCGAGCTGCCTGCAGGCCGCGGCTTTGCAGATATTGTCTTTCTGCCGCTGCCGTTTCGCAAAAAACCTGCCCTGATTGTGGAACTGAAATATAACAAATCTGCAGATTCTGCGATTTGGCAGATAAAAAACAGGCACTATGCAAAAGCACTCGAAGGCTATTGCGGGGAAATTCTGCTTGTTGGAATCAGCTATGACAGGAACTGCGCAGATAAGCCGCATAGCTGTGTGATTGAAAAGCTGATGTATGGTACGGGCTGCCAGGATTGAGCAGCCTGTACTATTTTCATATCAGGGAGGGTGAAGACAGAAACCCGAATCAAAGGCGTTGTATCTGAAACAACAATCATTCAGCCACCCCGTTTCATACAATATCCTGAAACGTCTGCAAATCCATGTCCAGCTCGTTTTGTATCTGATCAAAGCAGCAAAAACCCATCCTTCCGTATAAATCCAGAAGCTCTGTCCTAATATTTCAGCCGCTTTTCCATGTGAAATCTTTCGGTTCCGTATCTTTTTCGTTTTACACTGCTCCAAACGATTGTGATTCAATATATCTGCCAGAACTCGGATTTCATATTCATTACAGTCATTAAAAAGCTCACTCATCTCTTTGATGAAAACCGGCTTTGACTTTAACACCGTATCACACAGCAGTTCATCCACTGATACACCCATAAGATTCGCAATAGCAACAAGCGCTGTCAGACTGACTCTGGAATTTCCTGTCTCTATATTGCTGATATGCTGTGGTGTAACGCCTATCCTTTCAGCAGCCGTTTCCTGCGTAAGGTTTGTCCTGATTCGCGCAATCTTATTACTGCTGGCCATCTTGCCGTTTCACGATTTGTTTATAATAGCTTCTATATATTCGATATCCCTATTAGTAACTGCTGCTATCTGCTCTGCTGTTAAACCATTATCATGCATATTATTAATAATTCTTGCCTCACCAATCGCAATACCTTTATCCTCAATTCCCTGACTCAAATTACACATGATGCTCACATCCTTTCTTATATCCTCCTCAGCAGGAATATCGTATTCGCCTTCAAGTATGTTTAACTTTTCATCCACCGTAAGTTCTTTTGACAGCAAAGCTCCCAGCAGACGGTGTAATTCATATTCCTCATCATGTTCTGGAAGTACCTTGGACAATCCAATCATAACAATATTTAGCAAATCAAGCCTTCCTTTCCATTGATAGGAACCTGCCACATTATCATTGGTAAGATATATATGATTCATGCTATTCTCATCCATGTTCAAACATACCCATATGGAATATACACGTTTTATGTCATTATAATTTGTATTTTTAAAATCCCTTTCCTTCTGTGACGAAATAAGACGGCAAACATAAAAGATAGCCCTGTTTAATATTTTATACCTGCCTGGTTCATCCTTTTGTAATTCTAAATTAATGATAATCTGTGAGAGACCATCCGGCATTCGTACATAAAATACGATATCAAATCTTGCCAGCCCTTCATTAATCTCAACATTTTCCGAATTGAGGCCTGCAATCCTCTGTCCTTCTTTTTCATAACTTTTATTGGTAAGCCCTGGTTCAATCGGGACAACACTGATATAGGGATTTCCTTCAATGAAAGAAACAACTGTCTTGGGATTCATCCCCTTAAATTCATCAACTGTTTTTACTAATATATGTGCCAGTATGATTTTCTGTCCTAGCAGGCGTTTCGCACTGTCATCATACTGCGCTTTCTTATCTGTTGCTCTTACTGCTTTTTTCACTGCTGTATCCACAGGTACTCCTCCTTTTTGTGCATGGAATAGTCATTTACAAAAAGGTATATGACCATAGCCCTATTATATCCCATCTCCTAATTTTACACAAGTAAAAACTGCTTCATTCAGACCCGGGAGTTTAACAGCTGAATAATAGCAGAATACTCCCAGGCCTTGTAATGCCTGTATTATTTTGTCAGATTTTTTTGTTTTATTTAGTGATTTTTTATGATAGAAAAAGTCTGGAAGTGTTTTTATGTATATTACAACAGCAAAATCAAACATGCAAAATCCTTTTATATTACTCAGACTTTTAAAAGAAAAAATGGTTCCAGCTCATCAAATCAGCCTCACCGCATCCAGCCAGGATTCGGCTCAAACTGAAAAGAATCCACAGGCTTTATCTGTCCCTCTCCCGTGTTCCATTCTTGCCGGTTTGATGCCACTTCTGCCTGTCCGGCCGGGAAAAACAGCCTTCCTTTATCCCTCAGATGCCGGATGGACGGAATGGACTGCCCGTCTATCCCCATAAGTGCGCAAATGCATTCATCAAACAGAGCCGCATTTTCACCCGCTGCTATCACCCCGCATTCTTTTGCAGAAGGCGCAAGCGGGCCATCGCCTTCCCCGGCTATCACCATATCTGCAATATGCAGTACGTTTCTCTGAATCGAATCCCTGATATTCCCCTGCCTGTCTGCAAACAAAATAATATTGTTCAGGTCATAAATCGTTCTCCAGATGGTATCATTCCCATACCAGCTTCCTTCCCTGTATGGCTCCTTTGCAAATTTCCTGCCTGTTACATTGCAAAAGCCTGCAAAAAAATGAATCATCCTGGCCAGCATATAATGCTCCTGCTGCGCTGCCGTATTTTTCCAGTCCAGAAAAAAGCCTGCCAGGCTGAAAAAAATATTCGTGTGCAGATATTCATCTCCTTTTCCTGACTTCCAGCTGCCTGCAGTGTGATGTGGAAGATATTCTTTATTCGCATTTATGCCAACCAGATTTTTCATTGCAATGGTAACACCCGCCTTGCGGTGTGTCTTAGGCTTTGAGATATTAATGACTGCATCTGCTTTTAATATCTCATCTGCTATTCTGTATTCATGCACAGTCCTGCTGTGATGCTTTTTCAAAATGCCAGGGTCATAGTTCGTAATACGCAGCCTCCTCATTCTTTCCGGGCTGAGTCTGGAAAAATTGCTTCTGTTTCCCAGGGAAACCACAATGCCATTTTGTCTGTCCTTTCCCTGTTTTTTATAAACCCATCCATCCCCTGCCACCCGGACATTCCGAAAATCTTTTAACTGCACTGCATAACCCTTTTTCCTATAGTAGCAAATCAGACGTGCATACCCGCTTTCCCTGACAAGCCTTTCAAAATCACAGCTTTGCAGCGGAGCATCCCCTACGACAATGCTGCCGGAAAATATACCGGCTTCATCCGTCATAGCAAGAATCACATAATCCAGCACCGCAGCCACAACAGACGGATGCGTATAAAGACATTCCCTGCCCTTCCCTGCTTCATTTTGATTCCTGTGCATAACCAGATTCGGCTTTAATACAACTGACTGTCCCGGAGAAATCAGGCCGCGCAGCGGATTCCAGTTCTTTGTGCCTATATTTTCTTTATCATATCCCAGCATCAGCAGGGTATTACGGACACCGTCATAAACATAATTCGGCCGTTTTGAACAGCTAGAAACCGGAAGTCCTTCCATTTCCGGATAAGCCTTATGCGGCCGAAAATATTCTTCCGGGGACGGATATTCGGATTTCTCAATTTTATAAATGGCAACTTCATTTTTCATTTTCTATATCTCCCGCATTCCCTGATTTTCCAGCATCCTTCAGTCTGCAGACTGTATAAATAAATTTACCTGACGGGGATGCTGGCAGTGTTTCATCATAAATGACCCTGATACTGCATGCACCCATGACCAGCCTTATTTTGTCACAGATGTCATCCATTTCGTCGTTTACAGGATTCTGTCCCTGTCTGAGTTCTACATGGATATCAATCTGTTCATAATCATTCTGTATAACCTGAAACCGGTTTACCCAGTCCCTGCCATAAAACAGATGCGTAAAATATTCCCCGTCTATCCGTTTTCCATCCCTTGTCCGGAATACATTCACAGTTCTTCCCTTCACATATTTCAGCATATGTGTATTTCTTCCACAGGGACAGGATTTTTCAGCCGACAGGGCTCCGATATCCCCGATTGCATACCGGAGCAGGGGCATAGATTTGTTTCTCAAATTTGTAATTATAATATTTCCATCGACACCCGTTTCTGCATTTTCAGCTCTTTCATCCACAATTTCCACGTAATTTACAAACATATTACAGTGAAGGTGATTCTGATGCGGACAGCTGATGGCGATGCCGGACACCTCCCTGGAACCATACTGGTTTATGACCGGACACTGAAACACCTTCTCAATCTGTTTTTTCCATTCTGGAAACAGGGTTCCCGCACTTACTACAATACCGGCCGGTGAATATACCTTCTTTTTATTTCTGATAATATAACTGGAAAGCTCAAATATAGACTGGACATAGGCACGTATCACCTTCGGTTTCCATGTATTGATAACTTTTACATATTCCTCCATCTGCCTGTCATCCATGCGAAAGCTGTTCAGAAAACGCAGTCTGTGAATAAACCGGTTGGATATTTTTGCTTTCAGCCCAATCGTCCCTTCAAACACATCTTTTTCAGAACCCCACAGCATCAAAGTCTTATCTCCTATGTCATAACCGGCAAAAGACAGAAAATACTTATCCGTATTGACAAATGCGGCCGCATCCTGGCGAAGCCTGACCGGCTCCCCGGTTGAACCCCCGGAAGTGCCTATGGTATAAGCTATTTTTTCTTCACTGTACAGCCGCTTCCCTTCTTTTTTTATGATTTCTTTTGTAAGAACCGGAAATTTCCGTAAATCCTGTTCTATATTTTCAAGTGTCAGGGAAATATTCCTCTCATGTGCTATATTCCGGTAATAAGGAACATGCGCCACTGCATAAGAAACAATCTCATACAGCAGCTTTCTTTGTTCTGCTGCATTTTCTTGAAAGCTTCGGTACTGCTTTTTCTGTAAATCCTGATAAGACCTCAGCAGTTCTTCCCGGTGCAGTAATTTGAGTTCGAAAGGATAATTCACATATTTTATTATATTTTTCACAATATCCATAACACAAGCCCCTGCCTTGTTATAAATGGCTGCAGTACCAGCTGACCGCAGCCTGGATTCCTCTTTCAAAAGACCAGTCCGGATTATAGCCCAGCATTTCCCGTGCCTTGCTGATATCTGCATGGGAATGCCTGATATCTCCCGGCCTGTCTGGTGCAAACTCCGGCCTCGGCCTGTTTCCCCGGCTGTCTTTTACCTGCAGGACATCTGCCAGCATATCATAAATATCAATCAGGTATTCCCTTGTGCCATAAGCAATATTGTAAGCTTCCCCGGCTGCTTCCCGTCCTGCACAGCATGCCTTTAAATTGGCTTCTATTACATTTTCAACATAAGTAAAATCGCGGCTCTGCCTGCCATCGCCGTATATAACCGGTGTTTCACCATTTAACAGCTGTCTGATAAAACACGGTATCACTGCCGCATATGCTCCGTCTGGATTCTGTCCCGGCCCGAATACATTAAAATAGCGCAGGCCATAAGTATTTAAACCATAATGCCTCGTATACTGCTTTGCCCATTCTTCATCCGCCCTTTTGCTGGCCGCATACGGAGACAGCAGGCTGCCTTCCGTGCCTTCTTTTTTCGGAAGCTGTGTCTCGTCCCCATAAACACTGGAACTGCTGGCATAGACAAATCTGCGTACCCCATTCTGCCGTGCCGCTTCCAGCATGTTCACTGTCCCCGTAATATTATTGACACAATAAAACACGGGCATTTCTATGCTCCGCACAACAGAGCCCCATGCAGCCTGGTGCAGCACAAAATCAGCATCCCGGCAGGCATCCAGACAGGTCTGCAGGTCTTTGATATCGCCTTTTATAAATTCAAAATCCGGATTTTTCTCAAACGGCTCGATATTCTCCCACTTCCCCACAGACAGGTCATCCAGGCACCTGACTTTGCAGCCAAGGTTCAAAACTGCCCTGCAAAGATTTGAACCAATAAATCCCGCCCCGCCTGTTATAAGAAACCGTTCCTTTTTTTCAAATTTCAGTTCATGATATCCCATCTTCTACAGCCTCCAATAGCGGTACCCGCAAGCTTCATATTCACGCCGGTCAAACACACCCTTAATATCCATCAATACCTTCCTGCCATCTCCAAACATCCGGTCTATTTCTGTTTTTGCAAGCTCCGCAAACTCTTTATGCGCAACCGCCAATATTACTGCATCCATGCCTGTTACAGCATCGACAGCCGCAAACTGGATGCCATACAGCCTCCGGGCGTCTTCCGCATCTGCCTGCGGGTCTGCTATGACCGGCTCTATGCCATATTCCTTTAGTTCATTAACAATATCAATCACCTTGGTGTTGCGCACATCTGGACAGTTTTCCTTAAATGCAAATCCCAGTACTGCAATTTTGGCATTCCTGACATTCTTATCTGCTGCAATCAGTTCTTTCACACAGCTTTCTGCAACATACCTGCCCATATCATCGTTAATCCGCCGCCCGGACAAAATAACCTGGCTGTGATAGCCATAGGTTTCCGCCTTATATGTAAGATAATAGGGGTCCACTCCAATACAGTGTCCGCCCACAAGGCCCGGATAGAACTGCAGGAAATTCCACTTCGTTCCAGCCGCTTCCAGCACAGCCTTTGTATCTATTCCGATTTTATGAAAAATAACAGACAGTTCATTCATAAACGCAATATTGATATCGCGCTGGCTGTTTTCGATTACTTTTGCTGCTTCTGCAACCTTGATACTCTCTGCCCGGTAAACACCAGCCTCAACAACCAGTTCGTACACCTTTGCGATTGTATTCAGTGCTTCTTCATCAGTCGCCGAAACAATCTTTTGGATTGTCTGCAGCCTGTGTACCTTATCACCCGGATTAATCCGTTCCGGGCTGTAGCCTGCCTTAAAATCAGTCCCGCACCGCAGCCCTGACTCTTTTTCCAAAATTGGAATACAGATATCCTCTGTCACACCCGGATAAACGGTTGATTCAAAAACCACAACAGAATCTTTTGAAAGGTTGCGTCCCAGCATGGCACTGGCCTCCCTTACCATAGATAAATCCGGCGTGCAGTCATCATTGACTGGTGTCGGCACAGCCACGATATGGAATTTTGCATTCCGAAGCTGCGTTTCATCATCCGTAAAGCATACCGGCGTATTCTTTATTTCTTCATCCCCAATTTCTTTGGTAGGGTCCTTTCCGCTTTGATACAGACGGATTTTTGCACTGCTTGCATCAAACCCAATAACATCTGCTTTCTTTGCAAATGCAGCCGCAATCGGCATGCCGACATAGCCAAGCCCAATCAGTGCAATTTTTTCTTTCCGCTCTACAATTCTTCTATATAAATCCATGTATTTCAAGCCTCCTTTACCACGCCCTGTTTTCTGCGGCCAGCCTTTCATAATACCGTTCCAGCCTTTTTACAACATTTTTCATGTCCCATTCTTCCAATTGCGTATACTGCGGAAAAGGACGGTTCTGCTTGTATTCCAGCAGCCTGTCTGCCCATTTGCCGGCTCCCTGTGATAGTTCCATAAAGGTAATCAGGTTTGATATTTTCGTATACCTGGACACCTCTTTGGAAACGAGTGCCGGAATGCCAGCTGCCTGTGATTCTATCAAGGCAACGCTTAAGCCTTCATAAAACGACGGAAAGCAGACTGCATCCATCATTTTTAAAAGCTGCGGCACATCACCCCGTTTTCCCCAGAAAACAATTTTGTCAAGAATTCCCAGACTCCGGGCCTTTTTCTGAATCGCATTCCGGCCGCCTCCGTCTCCCGCCAGCCATAAAAAGCTGTCTGGATGTTTCTTTTGCAGCTCATAAAAAACATCCAGCAGAAATGCATGATTTTTTACCGGGCTAAAGGATGCCACATTCCCTATTACAAAGGCAGCTTCGTTTACCCGATACATTCTTCGCAGCGCTTTCTTTTCACCTGCATCCGCAAATGCAGCAATATCTATTCCATTATGAAATACCTGTGTATCATGCACGCCAAACATCCTGTCCACCTGCTTTTTCATATCCTGATGGAGTGCAATAAATTTTACGCAGTACTGTTTTCCCAGGCACTGCAGCGCTTTCATATCCCTGCGCCCTTCACAGCTTTTCTTCCACAAAGCCTCAGGCTCACTGTGCACGGTATGTACAATCCTGGTCTGCGGATTCAGTCCTGCCATTCTGATAAACCGGTTTACACAAAGATGGCTGTGTATAATATCCGGATTTATGTCACGCAGAATCCGGCCTAATACCAATGGCCGGAGCATCCTGTGAAACACTCTTTTTATCTGTTTTGGCCCAATGGTTCTTTTGTCTATCTCGTCATCCGCATAAATAACATGAATTCCTGCATTTTTCAGTTCTTTGTCATACATCGAATGATGATTATGTATACAGAGCAATGTCAGGTTCATTTTTTCCTTATCCAGCAGCAGACAGTAATTTTTAACAATCGTTTCTGCCCCGCCTATATTCATGCCACTGATAAACTGTACCACTTTTATTTTCATAATTTCTCCTGATTATTATTTTCTATTTCTTTTTTTCCATTTTTCCACACCGCCTGATATTTTATAAAACCACTCCGAAATAATTCCCATAATCCACTCCTCTTTCAATAACAGCAAAACCAGAATATAAACCGCACAGCCTGTTCCTGCCTGCCAAAACAGGCGCAAAAATGCATTCATTTCTGCCCCGGCTGCAAGCCTCACTGCTCCATACATCACAATGCCTGCCAGAAGATTTTTACCGCCGCATTGAAACAGCAGCCGGACTGTCACAAAAGAATTGCTGTACCTTACATACAGTACGGTAATCAGCAGTTCTGCACATATGGATGCCACGGCAGCCCCGCAGGAATGATAGTCTGGAATCAGCAAAAGGTTCAGCAGGAGATTTACCCCTGCTCCGGCAATCAGAAACCGGGTGCTCTGTACCCTTCTGCCGCTTGGTGTATAATAATGGGAACTAATACAGTTGCTGATTCCAATAATGACAATAACCGGACTCAGGATATAGAGCAGAGAAACAACACTGCTGTAGCCAGGCCCAAAAAATACAGGCACAAATTCAGGTGCAATTCCCATAATTCCCAATGTACATCCTGTCCCGATAAAGAAAATATAGTGCAGCGTATAAGCAATCCTTTGATGTATTTCATCCAGCCGTTTTTCTGCAAATAAATAAGAAATCCTGACTCCGGTTACAGAATTAATTGCTGTAAAGGTAATCCCCTTTGCCATGCCAATAATCTTATCCGCCTGCTGGTAATAGCCATTTTGTGCATCATCCTGTGTCATAAGCCCTATCAGTGTCTTATCTAAAACTGCATAAACAGACGTTGCAACTGTTGGAATAAAATAAATCAGCGTTTCTTTCAGGTGTCTCCGTATCTTTAAATCACCCCGGCTTACTTTTACAATATATTTTTTCAGGCAGGGCCACATGGAAAGGCTGCTGGCCAATACAGTCAGAGCATTTATCACAATATAGCAAAGCAGGTTATCCCGGGATTTCACAAATACAAAAATGCATATAATTCCGCCTGTTTTACAGGCTGCATTCCTTACCATAACCGTCTGGAATTCTTCCAGTCCCCTGAATAACCAGCTGATATCAGCCATCACCGCCAGCAGGTTTATGGTAAGCACGATATAATAAATACGGTATTTTGCAGCAAAACCGATAAATACACCCCATGCCAGAATACTGGCTGCCGAGGTCAGCACATTTAAAAGCGTAATTTCCCAGAAAATCCTGCTTCTTAAATAACGGTCATTCCTCACCCTTGATATTTCCCTGGCTCCATATTCTGATGTTCCTAATGCTGCCAGCAGGGAAAAGTAAACCTGATAAGAAGCCGTATAACTTTGAATCCCGATTCCCTCAGGTCCAAGCACCCTGGAAACATATGGTGCCGTAATAAAAGGCATCAGCAGAGTAAAAACCTGATAAAACATACTGTATATAAAATTTTTCTTAATGCTGGGTTCTTTCAAATCCTCTCCTATCTTCTATGCATTTACCGGAACCGAAAAATATTCCCCGATATCCCGTGCCATTTTTGCTGTATAATACCCGCCTGCCACTTTTTTCTGCTGCTCTCTTACACACTCCAGCAGAACGTCATAATCCCCTGCCGTAAGTCCTGCAAGCATCTCATCAATTTCCAGAACAGAATCTGCACAGATTCCTATCTGATTTTCCCTCACAAATCCAGCCATCGCAGACCCGCTCCAGACAATGACTGGCAGGCCGCAGGCAAGATACATCGCCATCTTATGCGGGCAGTTGTACCTGAGATAACGTCCATATGCCCCGCTACATCCATCCAGGCTGCTGCCGTCCCAGACCAGCCCGAAATCTCCCTGTATGCCGCCAGCCATCTCATCCGGCTTTAACACTCCTTTATAAATTTTACCGCAGCCTGTATCGCCAGCGTAATCCGGACCATATAAAACAAGGCTATAGTGAACCGGCTTGAACGGCTGATATAAAAATCCAGATTTCTGTCTGGACAGGTTTCCTGCAAACACAACCTCATACGCTTTCCCAGTCTGCCTGTGTACACGCTGTTTGTAATCAGGCATATATTCCGTCAGATAATCAAAAATACCAAGCACAAAAATCTTCCTGGAAACACCGTGTTCTTCCAGCCATTCTTTCATTGCCTTCGTATGTGCGACTACCGCATCACAGCGGTTAAAACGCTCTTTTTCACAAAAAACAGGTTCTTCCCGTCTCAGGGAATCAATATCATGGATAAACATAATTTTTCTGCAGGAACCTGCCTTTTCAAATGCGAAAGACGAAAATGGTTTTAGCAGTGTTATTTTCCATTGAATAAATACCACATCTGTTTTTTTCAGGCAGAACTGCATCCACAAAAGAACAGCAAGCATCTGCAGCTGGCGAAACGGCGCTTTCTTTGCAAGGTCATACAGATTCTTCCTTTTCCACCCGTTTTTTTCCAAAACTGCATCCACATCACTGCGTGGCTTTACTCCTGCCCCGGCAGTCTGTACTGTTTCAATATCCAGAATATAATTCATCATCCATCCGCCAGCCCGGGCCGGCCCTTTCTTCTGTTTTTTATTTCGAAGATAATCCTATGGCAGATATAAAGCAGCGTATACACAGGAAGGTCCAGCATAAAAAGCTTCCAGAAAACAGGCTGTGGAATGGAAAGAAAAGCTGCACGTTCTGGCAGGCGTATTCTTTTTCTGAATGCCGCCCTGTTAAAAAGAAAAAACCAGTTCATTTTCATGCCCCACCGTCCGCATCGAATCACCAGTGAGGTAAGATAACATGTCCCCTGAAAATTTTTTACCACCCTTTCCAGACTGCCGCTCTTTGTCAGTCCCCCTTCCAGATATTCACAGATATAAACAGGCTCGTTATACCAGCGGATGACATATCCGTCTTCTGCTATTTTCGCCCATACAGCCCCTTCCGGCAAAAAGTCTTCGCCTTCAAATTCTGGAAAAGGATATTTTTTCAGAATATCAATCCGGTAAGCTTCTGCCATATCACGTTCCAGATTATATTTTTTCCTCTGAAAATTACCTGCCTCAACATACGTGTGTTTCTCAAATCCAGGCTCACCGCCAACCGGCTTTCCATTCGGATATACCCTTAACCCTGAAACAGCCGCAATATTCTTTTTGCCTGATATTTGTTTTCCCCATTTGCAGATATATTCCACTGCATGCTTCACCAGCCTGTCATCACTGTCGAGTATCAGCAGGAACTCACCTTTTGCATGCATTACTGCAAGATTCACTGCCCTGTGCTTTCCGCCATGCTTCTGCTTTAAATATGTAAATTCAAAAAATCTTCCTGTGTCATTTAGAAATGCATCTGCTATCAGGTCTGTATTATCTGACGAACCGTCATCAATCAGAATCCACTCAAAATCACGGCTTGTCTGCGCCAGCAGTGAATCGTAAACCCTCTTTAAATATTCCGCCCTGTTAAAAGACGGCGTAAATACTGTAATCATATTATCCTGCCTTATCCCCTGTCTGTTTTCCATCCATATACTTTTTCCATGCTGCCAGTCCGAATATAAAAAAGAATGTAAGCATTACAGAAGACGCAGTCAGCTTTTGAAACGGATGTGCAAAAGCACCTCTTGGAATCCCCAGAAAATACCGGTATAAGAAAAAGCATACTGCCTGTCCAGATACACTGCGGTTTTTCCAGTCTGTCATATCCTTCATAAATGCGCCCAGTCCAATATTTACGGCAGCTATCCCCAGATACCCAAAATCATAATACAGTTCTGCGATATAACTAGACCCCATCCCATACCCATTCAGATATGCCGTCTTTGCAACGATATAAGTAATGCTGTCCCCAAATGAATGTGCATGCAGTGCAAAATCTTCCTTCCCCTGAAATCCGGCCCCTGCAAAGAACTGGTCTATCAAAGCCCCAAATGAATAAAAGCAGTTTGGCATCTGTCCTTTATATTTGACAGCATAGCCAATCAGCGAAAAGGAAAATCCCTGCTGGTCAAAAAAATCAATGATTTTTCCAAAAATACCTGACGGTCCTGCATACACACCTCCTGAACGCGTCACCCCATAGACAGCCAGTACTGGCAATGCTGCAGCACAGACAGCCATTCCCGCGATAAATAACCGCCGAAATTTTTTCCGATACTCCGCCTTTGTAAGGCTCCCCTTTTTGATGTCACTGTAAGAATACAGATATAAAATAAAGAACAGTGACTGCGTTACAACCGCTCCCCTGGAACCCTGTGCAAATTCTATCACCGGATTGATAAGCCCAAACACGCCGTACCAAAACAGACGTTTCCTGGAAGGCTTTGCAGCAAGTCCCGTGAAAAAACTAACCTGGCAGGCAAATTCCATTCTGGATGCCCAGGCTGACCCTGCATAGGTGGTATACAGCGACATATATCCATATTGCATGGCGTACTCCAGTTTTTTTAAGTTAAAAAACACCATGCACAGGGAACTTGCCATTAATATATAAAAAGAAATATCCTGAACCCAGCCCATATGAAAATTTTTATCATCAAACAGGTTTTTCACCCGTTTCGTCAGACTGCTTTCCCCAAAAAACAGCTGCCTGTTTTTCTTCCACTGATAGCCCGCCCACAGACATAAATAAGCCAGATAAAGCGCATTACAGGCACAGATATATTCCTGGCTTGAAAATGTCACCAGCCATTCCTGATTGTGCCTGAAATAATCTATCATAATTTTTCCCGTAAGAAATGTAAACACACAGACATAGAAAAATGCCAGTGCTATCTTTTTATGAAACTCTTTCAGGCAGAAACGCACCAGCAGCATTGTCTGAAGAATAAGCGCCCAGACTGTCATCGTGCTGCTTTGTATGACATTTGCGGCAGCCAGGATGAAAAATGGAACAGCAAGCATCAGGGAATCCGGGCTGATTGTGCAGCTTTTATGGTTCATACATATATTCCTCATTTCCTGTCACAGCATAGTTTCTTTTCCATTTCTAAAATTCCTTCCCTGCTGTTTCCAATTACAGCAAATCCAGCTTTTTTATAAATTTTAAAAGCTGGGATATTTTCTTCCCTGACATGAAGAACCAGTCTTTTCAGTTTCAGATTCATTTCAGCAATTCCACACGCTGCCATAACTGTCCTGTAACCGCAGCCTTTTCCGCTCCATCTTTTATCGATAAGAATACGCCCGAACTCTGCTTCCCTGTATGTCTCATTTACATGATAAATGCCACAGCCGCCAATGAAATAAACGGATTTATGGCATACTGCAAACAGATAATCACCCGGTCTGTTTACATACTCCCGATACCAGGCAGCCTGTTCTTCCTGCGATATTTCACCTGTATTTATAAAATAATCCCTGTTTTCCGGTTTATTGCGCATCTGGCGGTATTCCTGGCTCTGTTCCAGGCTCATTGGAATCAGGCGGATGCTGCCATATGACCCTGAATATGTATGTTTCATTCTTTTTCCTCATGTTTGCGAAAATTCATTTACAATCTCAATGACCCGGTCACTGATAAACTGCACATCATCATACGATAGCTGCAAATGCATCGGCAGAGACAGAATGTGTTCACTGACATACGCTGCATATGGGCACTTTCCCCTGTCGTATGCATACATTTGGTATAATGTATTATCCGCATAATGGACTCCTGGATAAATCCCATGCCGGTTCAGGTTTACGATTACTTCATCCCTGTTTTCCACAAGAATCTGAAAAAGATGGGAAGAAGATTCACAGTTCTTTGGAATATCAGCCAGTTTAATCCTGCCTGCATACTGTGCAAACCGTTCCTGATACCACCTTGCAATCTGCCTGCGATACGCATTGTCGCGGTCCAGATATCTTAACTGGACTATCGCAATTGCTGCAATTACAGAATTTCCATGCGCTTTTTCTCCAATATATTCAACATCATATCTCCATTTATAATTTCCAGAATTTGTAGTTCTTGTATAGGTATCTTTATTAATTCCAAGCCACCCTTTTTTGCGTGCAATCTCATCCAGTTTTCCATCCTTAAAGCAAAGCATTCCGCTGTCCGCAGTAGGCAGGTTTTTCACAGCCTGAAACGAATATATGACTGCATCTGCTTCATGACCCGGCATTTTTCCACTGACCCTGGTTCCAGCCATATGTGCGGCATCCAAAATCAGCCTGAGCCCCCTCTCTTTGCAGATACGGACAATATCATCATAATGTCCGGCATTGCCTCCTATCCCTACAAAAATGACAGCTCTTGTTTTCTCTGTAATCCGCTCCTTCACGGATTCCGGATTCAGGCACATCGTATTATCAATATCTGCAAATACAGCTTTCAGGCCTGCTCTTGGAATTGCATGATTCGTAGAAATAAAAGTAATTGGTGTAGTAATAATTTCATCCCCATCTTCCCAGCCGTTTTGTTCTTTTAATATTTCTACTGCAAAATTCAAGCCAATCGTGGCTGAATTCATATAATACGCAAAAGGAAGCCCTGTATATCTTTTCCATTCCTCCTCAAGCTGAACGGTCTTAAAGCCAAGGCCCGTCCAGCCCTTTTCCAGACATTCCTGAATCTCATTCAGGCATTCCTGCACCTCAAATTTCGGTGTAAACAGTTGAATCGCCATTATTTTCTCCTTTTATGTACAATTGCAAAACCATCTTATATTTTGATACTGCTTAACGCCTGCAGCCATTTTCCTGATACCCTGCTTTCACCATATAACTCCCTTATTTTAAAATTATTACAGGACATCTCACCCAGGTCTGCCTTTTCTATTATCCGGCACATGGCACGGCACATCCCATCCACATCGCCAATATCAGTCAGATATCCATTTCTCCCATTTATAATCAGTTTATCTGCGATACCTGTCCGCAGCCTCACAGATATAACTGGCATCCCGCTGCACATGGCTTCCAGCAGTACATTCGGAAATCCTTCCACTTCTGATGATAAAATAAAACATGATGCATCTTGTATTTTTTTCATAACATCCCTGACACTGCCAGGCAATTCCACATATCCTTCCAGCCCTTTTTCTTTCACGAGATTCTCAAGTTTTTTTCTAAGAGGCCCCTCACCATAGATTTTCAGCCTGAATTCTGGGTGGATTTTAATAAATTCTGCAAACGCCAGAATAAGTACATCAAATCTTTTTTCGTGCACCAGCCGCCCCGCAGCAGCAAAATAGTTATTTTTCCTATAAACGATTCTATCTGGAATGCTTGTTTCGCTAACTGGATTTGGGAGAACCATCACACGCGGCATGTGCTTTTTTCGAATGGACAGAAAATATTTTTTCACAACCCGATTCTGGCAGATAACTGCATCTGCATGCATATATAATAGCCTGCACAGCCATTGCACTCCTCTGCAATACCTCTCCGGGTCACTGCGCTCTGATATAACAGAAACGGTTTTCCGATTGACCAGCATTTTCTGCATAGCATTCAGATAATTGGCTGTATTGCAAAAAGATAAAACAGCATCCGGATTGTCTTTTCGGATTGTCCATGCAATATGAAAAAAACGCCTGCATACAACTGCTGGCAGCGTACTGATAAATTTTATCCTGTCAGACCTGTCCGGCATCTGCCCCATGCCGTCTAAAATCACCCGGCCATCCAGCGGAAAATAACTTTCCTCATCTGTAAACGTTATAATTTTTACAAAACTGCCCCTGTTTACAAAATTATTTGCCAGCGTGGCCATCACGCGTTCAGCACCGCCGCTTCTTAATCCAGGAATTAAAAAAATAAATTTCATGCCTCGCCCCCTTACTGCCTGTCAGATTTTTAATATGGCGTGTAAATCCTGCCCGATAAAGCTTTCCTGATAGCACTGGATGCTGTTTTCTGACATCTGATAAAGCATCCTGCTGTCAATATTTAAAATATCTTCTGCTGTCTGCCTTATGTTTGAGCGGTTTACGTTCAGCCCGGTATTTTTATTTTTCACGATGTCAAAGTTTTCACCACTTCCTGCATTTAAAATCGGAAGCCCAAAACGCATATACTCAATGCTTTTTAATGACATGGTAGAATGAATGGATTCCCTTGGCACATTCAGCCCAAATACACACTGAGCAATAATCTCTGCCTTTTTACGTTCGTCAAACACGGTACCATAACAGATAATCCTGACGCCCGGCATCTGCAGTTCCTTTATCATCCTGTCCAGATTCTGCCCTTGTCCGATAATATGAACAGAACTCTTTCTGGACACGGACAGTATCTGTAACAAGCTCTTTACCAGGCTGATATCTGTAATATGGTTTACATTTCCCAGATAGCAGAATGCAATCTCTTTTTCCGGCTGGAACTGATAATCAGGTATCTGAGTCCGGTTTGCTGCAGGCTTTAAGACTTCAACTGGTATCTTTATATTCTTGCCTGTAAAAAAATCCCTGCATTCTTTTGACACGCATACAAGCTTGTCTGCCGCTTCGATATAGTTATCCCTTAAATTTTTCCATTTATCAAAGGGCATGCGCAAAAGCTTCTGGTACTTTTTATATGGAAAGCTTTCCGGCCATGTATCATGACAATCAAATATCAGTTTTGCATGCTTATTTGCAGTCCTGTATCTGGCACAGTTTTTCACAAGTGTATTTGGCGGAAATATGCAGTACACCAAATCTGGTTTTAACTTTTCGAGTATTTTCCCCGTCTTCCACGAAAAAACAACATGTGAAATCAGCCTTCCCGGTGAAATATTATTTTTATATCCTGGCACATGAATATGTATCGTTCCTTTCCGCCTGGCTTTTATATGTTTTTTCTGAATATGGTCATAATCTGAGGTGATATATGTCACCCTGTACCCTTTTTTCCTAAAATATGCGATGACACATTCCATCCACATAGAATAACTGTTAAAACAGCTGATACATACACATCTCATGTCATCTGCCTCCGATTACACAGTCCCGGTAACGTTCAAAAAATTCCCGTCTTTTTTTATCCAGCTTTTCTGCTTCATATTCTTTTGCTTTATAAAAATTTTTTTCTGCCTGTTCTTCCAGGCTGCCATGCAGGTTTTCCACCAACCTTTTACACAAAGCCCCCGCATTTCCTGCCGGAAACAGCATCTTCTTTTCCAGAAGTTCCCGGTTTCCTGCAATATCCGACGCAATCGCCGGGCATCCCCTGCTCATTGCTTCTACAAGCGCTCTCGAAAGCCCCTCAGAAAAACTCGGCTGAATATATAAATCAATTCCATCAATCCAGGATAATACTTCTTCATGGCGAAGCTGTCCCATAAATGTTACCCTGTCTGTCAGATGATATTTCTGTACCTGAGATTTTAAATATGACTCGTCTCCCCCTCCAGCAAGCTCATAGCGGATATCCATTTTATCCCGCAGCATATCCATTGCTCTTAGTACATCCTGCTGTCCTTTATTTTTCGTTGCCAGATGTGCAGTTGTCCCTATCACAAACGCACCGCGTTTCTTATTTCTAATCTTTTCTATTCGCCGATTTAAAATGCCCTCATCGGTTTGAGCAATTACCACATCTGATACAGCGCAGGCAGCACCCCGTGAAGGATATTTCTTTTGAAGATACTCTTTCGTTACATACAGCACAAAAGATGCATTCCACACATCTCTGCGTACCCGGTACTCCATATATGGAGCAGCTATTTTTCCCAGTGTACTGTGTAACCAGTAATTAATAAATACTTCACCAGCACATTCCAGAACATATGCTTTATTCAGCTTTCTTGCAGCATCCACAGCCAGCAGTGCCAGAACTCCTCCCCGGATAAAAACCAAATCGGAACAGGCAACCGCCTTCAGCAGCGTTTTCTTTATTCTCGGTATAACCGTGAAGAAGCCTTTCACCGTATTCATATTTGGAATATCCAGAAACCGGATATGGCTCAGGCTGATTTTTTCCTGATGTGCTTCCTGATAAGTTTTGTCTATCTGATACACTCTGACAGCTGCAATCAATTCATCTGCCACATCAAGATACCGGGCAAAAACCTCATCGGTCAGGGTTGTGCTGCAATAATCCCCATTGATATCTTTATAAACCGGCAAATCATGGCAGAATATTGCTCTTACCTTTTTCCGTTTACTCATGGAATCTCATCCTTACCCTTTCCTTTTTAAACTCCAGCTGTTACAGCCTGCATCTTCAAACAAAACAGCTCCCATGACTTCGATACCATTATGCTGGTAAAACTCCATTTCTTCATCAATATTTCTGTGCGCAGTCTTCCCTGTCCTGCATATCATCAGAACATGTCCCTGTTCGGCAATCCTATCCCATTGCGACATATCCCTGTTCACATCTTCGGCCTGCAGCGTTTCAATTCCCGACTCCTTCAGGCCCTGGGCAATCTCATTCAGGCATTTCTTTTCCGTCTCATCCAAGACGGTTGAGGCTGTCAGGCAGACCCTTTGAATTCCCTGGTTTCTGCACGAAAGCCGCAGACGGTTTAACACATACTCTGTTCTCTGTCTCCTGTTCTTATCCAGCTTTTCCGTCATGGATATGCTGCCATAAAACGGAATATTATAATTCAGCCGGAATTCCGAAGCGCTATTTACCGTGCCAGAAAGCAGATACAGGCACGTACAGATTACACAATGCAGGAAAATGCCTCCCGCAAATGCAAGCAGTACATATTTTCCACGAAACCAGTTCGATTCCTGCAATTCATCCTTTTCCGGTTCTTCTTCTGTCAGTCCGTAAGCAAGCTTCTGTTCTTCGCTAAATCCATCCAATGCTGCTTTCAGGCTCGACCGATACCCTTTCAGGGATTCCCGTTTATCACGCTGCAGTGTCTGCAAACTGCTGTCAGCAGTTATCTTATGCATGCTGCTTACCAGTGTCAGCGTATGTTTTCCACACTCCTTTTTCAAAACTGCATGGTACTCCTCTAAAGCTTCCTGTATGCTTTCTGAAAGCTGCTCTGCCTGTTTCGCATTTTTCCCGGTTACTTCCACATACAGCAATGTTTCCTTGGGCATATCGCCTTCCGTTCCATTCGTAATGCGGTATGTATCGTCCGTCCTCTGCCATGCCCGGATAATTTCCTGCAGATAACTGCTGTCCATATTCCATCTTCTGTTGTCTGCCTCTTTTATCGCCTCTGTTACACCTCCATTTGTCAGAAAAGTCAGATAGCCCTCTGTTATTTTCAAAAGATTCCTGCCTGCTGTATTGTCAATGCTGTATAAAGATACAACACTGTGCTTATGGTATGGGTCAGCCTGCATCAGGACAGAATTTTCCAGATATTCTTCCAGTTTTTGCATTTCTTCCGCAGCCAGGGCAGTATCATCCACTGCCTGCTGTTCTTCCTGTGTCAGTTCAATCTCCTGTATATCAGAAAAATCTTTCTCCAAAACTTTTTGCCCGTTTTTCACATACAGCAGGCAGCATGCCAGAGCCGCACAGGCAATTCCCAAAGCCACAGCATATTTCCATTTTCTGCAGATTCTGCACAGCAGCTGTGCTAAATCAATTCCAGCTTCTTCTGTTTTTTTCCAGGATTGGTTCCCGTTCATTTTTTTCTCCTTTTCCGATATCTTACTGATTTATTCTTGCTTGCAATATCCAGATTCCCTGCTTATACGGGCATTTTCCCGTTACTGTTCACTCCGTGACCAGTAACATTTTCCCATCATCTTTCTATGAAGTAATGAAATAGTTCATGCCCTGTTCACAATCTCAGCAGCAGACTTCATAAGATTCCATAAATCCAGCACTGCATCCGCCGGATGCTCTGTTCCCCAAAGAAGGCTGTCTGCATCTTTACCCAGGATTTTACAGATATCCGCAAAGGTTTCCAGACTCATGTGCCGTGTTCCACGTTCAATATGTCCCATAAAGGAAAGACAGATGCCGCACTCTTTCGCAAGCTTGTCCTGTGACATTCCTTTTTCTTTCCTTGCTTTCCGGATTCTCATCCCCATGCCCGCATAATCCAGTTCCTGCATATGCATCCTCCTCTCTTTCAGTCTCTGCTTGTACTTTTATCTTTCACTGACTCTAAATAATTCTTTTAGATAACATTTTGTTATAAAATGTTATCTGCTAGTATTTTATATCAATCCGTCTTGTTTTGCAACCCTTAGGAAAAAATTGTTACTATTTCATAATTTCGTAAAGGATTTTCTTTGTTTAGAAATTATTTTTTGTTATAAATCCACAAAAATTCATTGGGGATAACATGATAAACACAATGTGCTGAAAAGGCAGAAATATGAAATATGCAGATTTTTTGCCAGTCGTTTTTTTCATCCAGTTTTGTGAAAACCCGCATAAAATAAGGAATTGCGGATTTCAGGCATAACATTTTAGACACAACATTTTATAACAAAATGTTATCTGCTAGTTCTTTAAATTATAAGAGAAGATGGTTTTTTGAAAGATAAACAGAATGTAAACCCGGCCCGTTTATTAATCACACATGATAAACCGGGTCTGCTGCATGAAGAAAACTGATACAAGATATAGCTGGTTTAAACCGTTCTTTTGTACGATATCCTGTATATATCTGCTTCGTGCAACAGCCCCGAAAAAAATTCTTAAGTATTTTCTGCTCGTTATCTGGATTTCTTATCTATTCCATACTGAATCCTGAGCAGTTGTTTCAAATGAAATGTCCATGTGCTTTTTCAAGTGTATCAACATTTTTACAGAACAACTACCGCTGACAATTTGGGTTCATACACCGTCCCATAGATTCTGCATATAATTTTCTTTTAGCAGATTCATCTATATATCTGCGATTCATCATATAACCTCTCTATATTTCTATGAATATCCAGCTTTATTGTTAGCAATAATTTACTACATGCCTTATACATTAAATTATAGTTTCGACATTATCTTCCACTTAGAAACATCCATTATTTTTCACTATTGATAAGAACATCTAATTCCTCTGCCGAAGCAAAATCTCTGATATTAGGTGTTTTTCCGCTTATTCC
>OFGR01000379.1_pt1 | contig 46243 bp, 38 predicted proteins | sample 1521811 | NCBI WGS metagenome assembly OFGR01 (sample SAMEA3504098, study PRJEB24116) | mouse gut metagenome | biome: mouse gut; feature: mouse-associated habitat; material: faeces | place: Denmark | collected 2011 | reverse complement strand
TTCGGCATAGCCAAAATAAATTTTCCCTCTGCACTCAACTTTGGCTATATTTGCGCCTGCGTCTCGCGCAGAAGTCCTTATGCAGAAGACAGGATAAAATGAGATTATGATTGACAGAAACAGGAAAATAGACATAATGGGCATAGTGAATCTGACGGATGATTCCTATTTTGCCCAAAGCAGATGCTGGGGGACTGATGCTGCCCTTGCCAGGACAGAAAAACTCATAGCAGAAGGAGCCTGCATCATTGACATAGGGGCATGCTCCACAAGGCCTGGCTCGGAAGCCGTAGGGCCGGAAGAGGAATGGCGCCGTCTTGAACCTGCCCTAAAAGCAATCAGGGGAGCCTTCCCAGATGTCCGCATTTCCGTTGACACTTATTGGGCGGATATAGTTGAAAGAACCTTCGGACTGATAGGGGATTTCATCGTGAATGACATTTCGGCGGGGGAGGATGACCCGGCCATGCTTCAGACTGTCGGCGGGTTAGGGCTTCAGTATGTTGCCATGCACAAAAGAGGGACCCCCAAGACCATGCAGACACTATGTGACTATGATGACGTGACCCGTGAGGTCGCCCGGTATTTTGCCGTGTTTGCTGAAAAGGCAGAAGCGGCCGGCATAAAAGACTGGATTCTGGATCCCGGCTTCGGCTTTGCCAAGAATGTCGCGCAGAATTATGAACTTCTTGGCGGTCTCGCATGCCTTAAATCAATGTGCGGAGACAGAAGAATCCTCGTGGGAGTCTCCCGCAAGAGCATGATATACCGGCATTTCAACATCACTCCCGAAGAATCCCTCCCGGCAACACAGGTCCTTCATTACAGGGCTTTGCAGCTCGGAGCTGACATTCTCCGTGTCCACGATGTTGCCCAGGCCCTCCAGACCGTGCAATTGTACCGCATTCTCGGATAATCCACTATGACCCATATGATACAAAAAGAGACCGTCTGAAAATCACTTCTCAGACGGTCTCCTTTATGTAAATCTCCCGGTTAGGGATTACAAAGTCTTCTTAATCTCGACAATGGTGTATGCCTCCACGACGTCGCCGACCTTAATGTCATTGTAGCCCTGGATATTCAGACCGCAGTCAAGTCCTGAAGCCACTTCCTTGACATCGTCCTTGAACCTCTTGAGGGAACCGAGCTCTCCTGTATAGACCACGATGCCGTCGCGGATTACGCGCACCTTCGCAGTCCTGAGGAGCTTGCCCTCGCGGACCATACATCCTGCGATGGTTCCGACCTTTGAAATCTTGAATGTCTCCATGACCTCGGCAGTAGCGGTAATCTCCTCTTTCTGCTCCGGCTCGAGCATGCCCTCGATACCGCTCTTGAGCTCATTGATACAGTCGTAGATGACGGAGTAGAGACGGATTTCGATTTCCTCCTTCTCGGCCAGCTTGCGGGCACTTGTCATAGGACGTACCTGGAAGCCGATGATGATTGCATCAGAAGCCGCTGCAAGCAGGATATCCGACTCTGAAATGGCACCGACAGCCTTGTGGATGACATTCACGCGAACCTCTTCCGTAGAAAGCTTGATGATTGAGTCCGAAAGCGCCTCGACAGAACCGTCCACGTCTCCCTTCACAATCACATTCAGCTCCTTGAAGTTTCCGATGGCGATTCGCCTTCCGATTTCCTCCAGCGTCATGTGCTTCTGGGTCTTGATGCCCTGGATTCTTATGAGCTGCTCCCTCTTGTTGGCAATCTCCTTGGCCTCTTTCTCGTCAGCCATTATGTTGAATGTCTCACCGGCGGTAGGCGCACCGTTCAGACCGAGTACTGAAACCGGAGTTGACGGACCTGCCTCCTCCACTTTCTGGCCACGCTCGTTGAACATTGCCTTGATTTTTCCCGTGTAGCATCCGCTGAGCATCATGTCGCCGACTCTCATTGTTCCGTTCTGTACGAGGACAGTCGCAAGATATCCGCGTCCCTTGTCCAGTGAAGACTCGATGATGGCTCCGCTTGCCCTGCGGGCAGGATTGGCCTTGAGGTCAAGCATCTCAGCCTCCAGCAGAACCTTCTCAAGGAGCAGGTCAACATTGATTCCCTTCTTGGCCGAGATTTCCTGGCACTGGAACTTTCCTCCCCAGTCCTCGACAAGGATATTCATGTTCGAAAGCTGTTCCCTGATTTTCTCAGGATTGGCTCCCGGCTTGTCTATCTTGTTGATTGCAAATACCATAGGCACACCTGCAGCCTGCGCATGGTTGATGGCCTCGACTGTCTGAGGCATTATGGCGTCGTCGGCTGCGATGATTATGATTGCAAGGTCGGTCATCTTCGCACCTCTTGCACGCATGGCTGTGAAGGCCTCGTGTCCAGGGGTGTCAAGGAAGGTGATTCTCTGCCCGTCAGGAAGCTTCACGTTGTATGCTCCGATGTGCTGGGTGATACCTCCGGCCTCACCGGCGATTACATTGGCCTTGCGGATATAGTCAAGGAGGGAAGTCTTACCGTGGTCAACGTGTCCCATGACCGTAATCACAGGAGGCCTTGACTGGAGGTCTTCCTCGCTGTCCTCTGCCTCGCCCTGTGTAATGGCGTCCGTAAGGTTTGCCGTAACGAACTCGACCTCATATCCGAACTCTTCCGCAACAAGCACGAGAGTCTCCGCATCAAGGCGCTGGTTGATGGACACCATCATTCCCAGGCTCATGCATGCTCCGATTACCTTGGTCACAGGGGTGTTGTTCATGAGGGTGGCAAGGTCGTTCACGGTAACGAATTCAGTTACCTTAAGAACCTTCTGCTCCATCTCCTGAAGCTCCATCTCCTCCTGCATCCTCTGTGAGGCAAGCTCCCTCTTTTCCTTTCTGTGCTTGGCGCCGAAATTGCCCTTCTTGCTTTCATTCATGCGGGCATATGTCTCCTTGATCTGCTTCTGGATTTCCTTCTGCATCTCTTCCTGCTCGGCTTCGGTCATTGCCGGCTTGAACTTGTCACCACCGCGGTCACGCCTGCTCTTCTTGCCGTTCTTTCCGGCTGCAGCACCCTGCTGGGCCTGTGCTCCCGGACGCTGCGGCCTCTGGCCAGGGCCTGCCACCGGCTTGCCGTTCTTGTCTTTCTTTGCCGACTTGTTGTCAGCCTCGACCTTAGTCACGTCAACCTTCTGGATTCCCGGCTTGTCTATTCTCTCCCTCTTCTTCTTTTTCTTTTTCTTGCGGTCAAACTGTGAAAGGTCAATCTTGTCAACCACCTTAGGGCCGGCAAGCCTTTCAACTTCAACCTTTATCTCGCGCGGCTCCGTCCTTTCACGGACCTCCGGCTTAGCTTCCTGGACAGGCTTCTGAGCAGGCTTTTCTGCTGGCTGCTCAGCCACCTTGGCCGGGGTCTCAGTCCTTTGGGCAGGCTCTGTCTTCGCCGGATGCGCTGGCTCTTCCGCTGGGGTAGGGGCGGAAACCTGCTCCGCTGCCGGCTTGACTGCCGGAGCCTCCTCTTTCACCTCGCTTTTCTTCTTTTTCTCGAATTGCGAAAGGTCAATCTTGTCGATAACCTTCAGGCCGCCTTCAGCAGCGCCTTGCGGCTTATGGCTGTCCACCGGTGCAGCCTCGGCCTTTGCCGGAACCTCCGGCGTGGTCTGGGCGGCTGCCTGCACTGCTGCCGGCTTGATGTCCTCTTCAACGGACATTGCCTCCGGCTGTGCCTTTGCCTCTTCCTGCGCAGGCTTAGGCTGTGCTTTAGGGGCTTCGGTCTCCAGGACATTGCTCTTTATTATGATTTCTTTTTCAGGAGCTTCCTCTTCCTCCTGGTTCGGCTTCTTCTTGCCTCCAAGCTCAATCATTTCCTTGAGCTTGATAGTCACTTTTTCCGAATCTTTCTTAAGTTTCAGGTCTTCACCGAACTTTGCCTCTATTTCCGGGAGATACACATCCGACACCTTTGCGTTCGGATTCATCTCCACATTGGCTCCTTTCTCGTTGAGGAAGTCAACGAGTCTCTGAAGTCCGATGCTGAATTGTTTTGTCAGTTTACTTAGTCTGATTTCTGCCATATTTTACCCCTTAGATTTTGTTCTTATTCTTCGTCTTCTTCAAATTCCGCCCGCAGGATGTCCATTACCTCCTCGACAGTCTCGTCTTCAAGGTCGGCCCTCTTGGCTATGTCCGCTGCGGAAAGCGCGAGCACGCTCTTGGCCGTGTCGCATCCGATTCCCTGCAGCTTCTCTATTATCCAGCTCTCGATTACATCGCTGAATTCGCTAAGGAGCACGTCCTCCTCATCTTCCGCGGTGTCCTCTGCCGGAAGTTCTCTCCATACCTCGATTTCCTTGCCCACGAGCATGCTGGCCAGGCGGATGTTGCATCCTCCCTTACCGATACCTTTCTTCACCTCGTCAGGCAGCATGAATACCTTGATCTTGTCTTCTTCCCCGCCGAGCACGATTGAAGAAATCTTTGCAGGATTGAGAGCCCTCTGGATGAGCAGCTGAGTGTTCGAAGTCCACTGGAGAACGTCTATGTTCTCGTTGCGCAGCTCCCTCACGATGCCGATGATACGCGAGCCCTTGACACCTATACATGCTCCGATAGGGTCGATTCTCTCGTCATATGACTCCACGGCAACCTTGGCCCTCTCGCCAGGTACGCGCACGACTTTCTTTATGGTTATCAGGCCGTCATAAATCTCAGGAACCTCCTGTTCGAAGAGTTTCTCGAGGAATTCCGGAGTCACGCGTGAAAGAACGATGTACGGTGTGGTGTTGTTTTTCATCTCCACGCTCTTGATGATGGCTCTTACGGTGTCGTTCTTCTTGAAGTGTTCGCCCGGAATCTGCTCTGACTTCGGAAGCCTAAGCTCATTGCCGTCCTCATCGAGTATGAGAGCTTCCTTTGCCCATGTCTGATAGACCTCACCGGTGAATATCTCTCCGATTTTGCCCACGTACTTGTTATAAAGATTGGCTTTCTCGATGTCCATGATCCTTCCCTGCAGGTTCTGCCTGATGTTCAGGATGCCGCGGCGTCCGAAATCCTTAAGCTCAATTTTCTTTGCGAATGTCTCCCCAAGCTCGTAGTCATCCTCCTCAAGGTCGGAAATGGCTATCTGCGTGTTCGGGTCTTCGACTTCCTCGACAACCTCCCTGTTCCAGTATATCTCACAGTCTCCCTTGTCGATGTTGATGATGATGTCGAAGTTTTCCGCCGAACCGTAAGTCTTGGCAATCTGAGTTCTGAACACATCTTCGAGCACCCCCATCATGGTAGGCCTGTCGATGTTCTTCTGGTTCTTGAACTCTGCAAAAGCATCTTTAAGCTCTATCTTTTCCATTGTTTCTTATTTGTTTTTACGTAATTATTCAAATTCAATGAACGGACGCACGGAATTCACCTGGTCCATGGCATATCTGTCCTCGTGCTCCACAATCTCTTTTTTCTTCTTGCCTTCGACAGCTTCCTTTGCGGAATATTTCAACGTTATGCCTTCTTCATCGGCTTCCGTAAGTGTTCCGACCAGCTTCCTTCCTCCCTTAAGCATGATTTCTACCTTTGACCCCCTTGCCTTAAGATATTGCTTCAGGACCTTGAAAGGCTGGTCAAGCCCGGCAGAGCTGACGGTGAGCGAATAGTCCTCCTTCTCCCTGTCGAACTTTGCCTCGAAAGCACGGCTCAGGGAAACGCAGTCCTCCAGCTCTACTGTCCCTTCCTCTGACTCTACTGTAAGGGTCACGTCATTGTCCCTGCTGACGGAAATGTCAACAATGTATAATCCGCGTGCAACGATTTCTCCAGTCATTGCATCTATGATGTCCGATACGTTCATTCTGCTTCCTGTAAATGCATAAAATAAGGGGGCTTGCTGCCCCCTGAATCATTCTCACGATGCAAATGTACGAATAAAATCAGAATAACAAAAAAAAGTTGTACCAGAACCTGCAAAATAATGAAATTCAAGGCAAAAGAGATCGCTGACATACTGGGCGGGACAGTTGACGGTGATCCTGAAGTGACAGTCACGGCCTTTGCGCGCATTGAGAGCGGCAAGCCGGGCGCAATCTGTTTTTTCGCCAATCCAAAGTATGAGCACTATGTGTATTCATGCAAATCGGATATAATAATAGTAAACAGGACATTCGTACCCAAGGAGGCCGTGACGGCGACGCTCCTCAGGGTTGATGACGCGTATGCGGCAGTGGCCTCGCTATTGGACTATGTGACTGCGCAGAAGCTCTCTTATAGGAGATACCGCGGGCTCAGATGCCGTGTCAGGCTTTCCTCTAAAATAGGAAGCAAGGTATATATAGGTGATTTCGCATATGTCGGCAAAAAAGCCGAAATCGGGGACTTCACCAAAATATACGAGCACGTGTATGTAGGCGACGGCGTGAAAATCGGTTCGAAATGCATCATTTATCCTGGAGTGAGGATTTATCCCGGCATGGTGATAGGTGACAATGTTATAATACATTCCAATGCTGTCATAGGTTCGGACGGATTCGGGTTCGCTCCTCTTGAGGACAAGAGCTGGAAGAAAATCGAGCATACCGGAAATGTCATTGTGGAAGACGATGTGGAGATAGGCGCGAATGTCTGCGTTGACAAGTCACAGATGGGCTCTACGGTGATACGCCGGGGCACGAAGATAGACAACCTCTGCCAGATAGCGCATAACGTGGAGATAGGCCCGGATACGGTAATGGCCTCACAGAGCGGTATAGCGGGATCTTCAAAGATAGGCAGCCACTGCATCATTGCCGGCCAGGTCGGGGTGGCAGGGCACTTGACCATAGCGGACGACACTACGCTCGGCGCCCAGGCAGGTGTGCTTGGCAATGTCAAGGAAAGCGGCCAGGTCCTCATGGGGTCTCCGGCCTTCCCTCTTAAGCAGTATCTGAGGAGCTACGCTGCTTTCAAAAAGGCGGGTAAATAGGAATATATCAAAATTATGCATATCTTTGCGGACTATTTGTGCCTGAGTTTCGACAAGATGTCGTTATGAAGGCCGGGACAAAATTAAGGACAGAAGACAGATGCAGTTGCAGCAGACACTCAGGAAGAGCTATTCATTTGAAGGCAAAGGTCTCCATACGGGTAAAGTCGCCAAAATGGTGCTGAAGCCCGCTCCGGAGGATACGGGAATAATTTTCAAAAGGACGGATATTGGCGAGGACGCCATAGTGGAGGCATTGGCTGAAAATGTATCCAATACTGCAAGAAGCACGACAATTTCAAGCGGTGAGGTGTCTGTGTCAACCATAGAGCATTTGCTTTCGGCCTTGACCGGCATGGGCGTGGACAATGTCTTGGTGGAGATAGACAATGTGGAAGTTCCTATTCTGGACGGAAGCGCAAGGCCGTATGTGGAGGCAATCTGGAATGACGGTTTTGAAATGCAGGATGCTCCGCGCAGGTACATCACCCTTGACAGGACGATAGAGGTGGTGAACGAAGAAAAAGGGTCCGTTGTCCGGATTGAGCCTGCCGAGGAGTTCTCCTATGACATAAAGATAGATTTCAACTCAAAAGTTCTCGGAGTGCAGCATGCCTGCTGGAACCCGTCAGTCGTATATGCTTCGGAAATAGGCTCTTGCCGCACTTTCGTGTTTTTCCACGAACTTGAATATCTCTTCAACAACAATCTTGTCAAGGGAGGCGACATTGACAATGCTATAGTCATTGTCGAGCATCCGGTCACTCCGGAACAGGTCGAGCGTCTGAGCCGCCTGTTCGACGTGCCTGCCCTGGAGGTCTGCGAGAACGGTTACCTGAACAATCTGCGCCTGCATTTTGAGAACGAATGCGCAAGGCACAAGCTCCTTGACCTGATAGGGGACCTGAGGCTTTCAGGAGGATTCCTGAAGGCGAAAGTTACGGCCGAGAGAGCAGGACACGGAATCAATACCGCAGCCGCAAAGCAAGTGAGGGCAAGCCTCAAGTCAAACAACTAAACTTTTACAATTATGGCAATTATTCATCCTCTTGCAACAGTACATCCGGGCGCAAAGCTCGGCGAGAACGTCGAAGTAGGACCTTACGCATATATCGAGGAACATGTGGAAATTGGCGACGGAAGCCGCATCTTGCCTCATGCCACCATATTCAATTATGTCAGGATGGGCAAAGGCTGCACGGTATTTCCGGGAGCTGTCATCGGAGCCATACCTCAGGACCTCAAATTTGACGGTGAGGTGACATATGTGGAAATCGGTGACAATGTGAACATCCGTGAATGCGCTACCATCAACCGCGGCACCAAGGCAAGCGGAAGGGGTGTTACCAAAATCGGGAACAATGTGCTTCTGATGTCATATACACATGTCGCGCATGACTGTATCGTCGGCAACAACTGCATCCTCGTTAGCTATGTCGGCATTGCGGGAGAGACTGACGTTGCGGACTGGGCGACCATCGGAGGAAGTACTGTGGCACATCAGTTCTCAAAAATCGGAAAGCATGCCTTTGTAGGAGGCGGCTCGAAAATCAACAAGGACGTTCCGCCTTATGTACTCTGCGGACGTGACCCTCTTTCATATGCCGGAGTAAATATCGTTGGACTCCGCAGAAGAGGATTCTCTTCAGACCAGATAAGAAACATAAAGGACATGTACGACATCATCTACAATAACGGTACTAATGTCACGGATGCCCTCGCAAAAATCGAGTCGGGATTCCCGCAGTCTGAGGAGAGGGACACCATCCTTGAATTCATACGTAACTCAAAGAGGGGAATAATAAGGGGCATGGGCTCTGATGTGAAAGGGAACATAGACTGACGCAGTTGTGCCGAAGCTCCTTTCAACAGCTTATTTTCCCCCGGTCTCATATTTTGCCGCAATGGCTCAGGACATGGGAGGGCTGCATCCGAAACGTATCGGGGATGCGGCCCTTCATGACTTTCACGCGCCAGAGCTGGTGCCCTCAGTCGTATATGTCGAGGCATGCGAGAATTACTGCAAGCAGTCATACAGGAACAGATGCAGATTCTATGCGGCAGACGGCGTGCAGGCATTGTCTTTTCCCATTGTTCATGAAGGCGGGACTCACCGTCATCCTATCTCTGAAACGAAGATTGACTATTCTGTCCCTTGGGTGATGCAGCACAAGCGGGCAATCGTGTCCGCATACAGGACTTCTGCCTATTTTGAATACTATCAGGACGAATTGTTTGACATCCTGGACAGCTGTACGGAGAAGCTTTTTGACCTGAATATGGCCCTGCTCCGTTTTTTCATAGACAAGACCGGACTTGCTGTTGACCTTAGGCTGACAGAGGAGTATTCCCCGGAAGGCATGGTGCCCGACGGCTCCGGTGCAATAATCAAGTGTGAGGATTTCCGTGAGTCCATTCACCCTAAAAAGAAAAACACAATTCTCGCTGACCTGGAACTAGAGAAGCCGTATTTCCAGGTTTTTTCCGGGAAATACGGCTTCCAGCCTGATCTTTCAATCATGGACTTGCTGTTCAATGAAGGTCCTGATTCGATACTTTATCTTAAGAAAATCTAAAATCTGAATCCAAGGGTCAGCATAATCTTCCATGCTGACTTGACGTGCAGAATTTCCGGTGCAGGAGCGGACAGGTTGCCGTCCGTGTCGAAAATGTAGTCTTCATACGGCATTATGTACTCTCCGGCCTTGCGCCATGCGTCTCCTTCCCGTGTCGAGAAAGAATAACGGCATGCCAAATCCGCAAAGAAAGAGCCCTTTGAGTTGAATCCAAGTCCGAAGGCCACATTGTGCGCATACAGATTCGGAAGCTTTTCACCATAAAAATCCAGTTTCTCAGCAGCTGTGCTGACTCCGTATCCGGCTCTTATGGCAAGAGGCCTGAAAGGCTTTACTTCTGCTCCGAACCTGAAAGTGTGTGAAGTGCCGAACCTTGCCTTGATATCATCATTCACCTCGTCAAAATATGAGCTTGAACTTTCGTATGCCGGGCTTTTGAATCTCATCTTGCGATAGTCACAAAGCTCATAGTCCGCACTCAGGACAGCAACCTTGCCGATTGACCAGCCGATACCGAAATTGGCTCTGTACGGGGCTACAAAGGAGTATTTGTATTCACCTTCAGGGCTTGAGGCATATGCGTCATATCTTTTATCGGTGTAGTTGGTCTCGCCGTAATTGCTCCATACTTCCGTAATGTTCATAAGGGTCGGTGTGGAAATAGCCGCTCCGATGCGCAAGCCGGCCCCGGGTGTGAGAATTACACCGAATTTTGCGAAGTATCCTACGCTCGCGGCGCTGTAGGAATATTTATAGAGCATGTCATGGAAATACATCTTCTTGCCGTCGTTCAGCTCAATCTCAAAGTCAGCCGGATCTACGGCAGCTTCCTTGAAGTATTCCCTGTAGTTGTAGTCCATCGAATTGACACCCAAGTTCGCACCTATATAAAGGAAGTCCGAAAAGTTCGCTCCGAAATTGAACAGATATTCGTATTTGCTTCCATATACTTTCTTTCCGAATGTCTGGTCTATCGGTCCTGCAAGAGCTATTTCGGTATTGTCACCGTTCATGTATATGGCTTCGCTCGTTCCAGCGAACTGGTCGTCCTGGCCTCCGTAAGTCATGAACATACCGCTCTGGTAGCCTACCACGTCTTTCCATGGATACATGTCGTAAGCATTGTCAAGGTCCAGCTCGCTTCCGAGGTATCCGTTTGCTGTGGCATTTGCCGCCATGGCTCCCATGAATGAAGTAGTGCTGTTCCTTCCGCTCGCGTACATGTCCTCATTCCAGCTGTTGCTCCTGTTGGCAATGAATCCGAAGGTGATGTTCTTCAGGCCGGATGTGCGGTGCGTGTTCAAGTTGCATGTGGCTCCTATGTTCGGCAGGCCGAATCCTACGGCAGTGTTTTTCATATTCCTTTCGAAATATGGGAGACTGCCGTCTTGGTAAGGTGATACTCCTTGTGTCCTGCTTATGGATAATGTCAGGGACGGGGTCAGTGTAATCTGTGAATATTTGGCCACTGCGCTTCCCGCCGGGTTTATGCTGATTGAACCCAAGTCGCCTCCCAATGCGGTGAATGCATTGCCCATCGCCATTGTCCTTGCTGTCCCCTCATAGTCTGTGCTGCTGAATAGAATGGCGTCTGATGCCGTCTGTGCATGTCCAAAGGCGGACATTGCCGCAAGTATTATGATAACTGATGCTGTCTTTTTCATGATGATATGCTTGTTTGTCTGGCTGTTAGCCTGTTTCCTTATCTTCTTCCGCCGCCTGAGCCGCCGCTTCTGCTGTATCCTCCTCCGCTTGAACCTGAACGGCTGCCGGATGATGAGCCTCCGCTATAGCTTGACCTGCTTGGTGCTGAACTGCTCGAGCGGTTGTAGCTTGACTGTGAGCTGCTGCTTCTGTTGTAGCTTGGCTGCGACGATGACTGCGAACTGCTGCTGCCGTAGCTTGTGCCGCGGCTGTAGCTTGAACGTCCGGAAGAAACGGCAGCGGAACTTGATGACTGGCCAGAAGATGCAGGACGGCGGTAGTTGTATGACGGTCTTGAGGATGATGCCGATGAAGCTGCTGATGCCGGTCTGCCTGCTGTCGCCACGGGGCGTCTTGCTGTAGTTGAAGAGCCTGATGATACTGCCTGGCTCTGGGAACCTCTTGAAGGAACCGTCACCCTGCTGGCCGTTGTCCTTACTGCTGATGACGAGGCTCTTGAAGGGGCCGTCCGGCTTACTGTCCTTGTGGCTGCCTGGGTCTTTCCTGCCGACGGAGCGCTTGAAGATACTGTTCCGCGTCCGCCTCTTGTGCCGGTAGCTATCCCAGCACGTGAAGATGTCCTTGTAGTGAATACCCTGTCTGAGCCTGTGCTGTGGCGTGGTCCGCGCCAGCGGCTGTCCTTGACTATTATTGTGCCCCCATGGAAAGGAGGGTCCCATCCGCCGTACCATCCGCAATAGTGGTGGTGCCAGCTGCACCAAGGGTCATGCCAGCCCCAATATCCTCCGTACCAAGGGTCGTACCATCCTCCCGGATAATACCAAGGGTCATACCAGCCGTAACCCCATGATGAATGCCATCCGCCGTACCACGGACTGTACCAGCCGCGGTGTGCCCAATCTCTTGCATACCCCCAGCCGTAGTTCAGTGAAACCGACGGACCGTACCATCCCCACGGGTCTATGTTGTTGCGCCAGTCATAGGGATTGTCGGTTATTGTCACTGATGTGCCTCCTCCAAGTCCGTCATACGTTATAGTGGCAGACATGTTCTTCGGAATCATCACCGTGTCTTTCCTGTCACCGAAAAGATATATTTCCGACGCTTTGGTCTTTGCCACGAGAGCGTCCGTGGCTTCTTTCTGTTCTTGTGCGTCTGCTTTCTTCGTCAAGCTCGGGGTGCTGCCGTATATGCCGTCCTGAAACCTGTATCCGTCTCCGGAAGATGCATACTGTGCCGCTGTACCGCAGGAAGAAAGCATTACTGCTGCCGCAATGAGCAGAACGTGATTCTTTTTCATATAGTCGTCCTCCTTTACATTTGCACCGGGAAAACCGGACCGGTGCCGCAATATGTCGATTCTGTCGTTTTGCATGTCCCCGTCCCGGTCTTGCTCTGGCAAGATTATCTCTGTGTCAGGCTTGACGGAAACATGCAAAAATCAGGCGCATCCGTATATATGCGCAAAGGCAAATATAGCAAAAGTCGAGAGCAAAACGTCAAGCTTGCTTGTAAGTTTTGCCGAGACCAAGCGTATATATGTCCGTCAGGACAAATATAGCAAAAGTCGAGAGCAAAACGTCAAACTTGCTTGTAAGTTTTGCCGAAACCAAGCGTATATATGAACTTTAGCTCAAATATAAGAAACTGTTTTGAATTTCCTTTAAAAAATCTTTTTTCAGGAATTGGCTTATGTGGAACATGCGTGCCATTGGATTTGCGTTTATTGCCTTCTGGTGTGTTTGACGCAGGATAAAGGTAAGATATTCAGGAAATTATGTCAACGGGGGGGGTAAATTTCCAAGAAAAATTTTGTTTTTTAATAATCATCATATTAATTTTGCGCCTCGTTTTAAAATACTTATAAAAGTCGGAAAATTATTTAATCGTTTCCTTGGGGATTTACTGTCATCAGACAGGCTTTCCTTTAGTGGAGAAACGGGTGTATTGTTATGAGAATGTGTGTAAGAAGAATCAAGACGGTCATTTTTTTAACTGCGCTTCTTTCCGGGGCGTGCTTCAGCATGCGCGCTCAGGAGGTCGCCATTAAAACAAATGTACTTTACGACATTGCTGCAACTGTAAATGCGGGAGTTGAGTTTGGGCTTGCCCCGAAGTGGACGCTCGACATTTCGGGCAATTATAACGGATGGACTCTGTCGGGAGGACGCAAATGGAAGCATTGGCTCGTGCAGCCGGAGGCGCGCTGGTGGGCCTGCGACAAGTTTGCCGGACATTTTTTCGGGGTTCATGCGCATGGTGGCCAGTGCAATGTCGGCAATCTGAAGAACAACATCAGGTTTTTGGGAACGGACTTTTCCAAATTGTCTGACAGGCGCTATCAGGGCTGGTTTGCAGGTGCAGGAGTGGCATATGGCTATTCCTGGATTCTGGGCAGGCACTGGAACATTGAGGCTGAAATCGGAGCGGGATGGATTTATACGCGTTATGACGTGTTCCCTTGTGCCGCCTGCGGTACCAGGCTGGCGAGCTGCCTTTCGCACAATTATTTCGGGCCTACAAAGGCTGCTGTCAATCTTGTATTCGTATTTTAAGCATCGCTCACAGTCACTCCAGCCTCGCCTTAATCATTTATTTTAGAATAATTCACATGAAAAAGATACTCGGCATCATCGCATTTGCGTTCCTTATCATGGATATGGCATCTGCCCAGGAAGTCCTGGGAGGGCGCATAATGATATCCGGCCTTGACGTGGCCCGCACAGAGGGGAACCTTTTTGTATCCATGGACATGGACTTGTCCTCCCTCGACCTTAAGACTGACCGTGAACTTATAGTCACTCCTGTATTATACACCGGTACGGACAGCTTGAGTCTCAGTCCGGTCGTGATAGCAGGACGCAACCGCTATTTCCATCATCTGCGCAACGGGATTTCTCCTGAGGAAGCGGCATTGTACCGTGAAGGAAGCACATCCGTGGTTGAATATCGCGCAACGGTTCCCTATTCCGGGTGGATGGGGCGTGCTGACCTGAGGATTGACGGACTGGTTTGCGGCTGCTGCGGTGCTCCTTTGGACGGAGAAAGTGATTTCCTTTCTGCACTTGATATGGAGCCGCGCGTGTTCATGCCTTCGTTCGTATATCTTTCCCCTGAGGGTGAGGCTGTGAAGATGCGTGTCGAGAAAGGTTCGGCATACATAGACTTCCCTGTGAACCGGACTGAGATATATGAGGACTACCGCTCGAATGCTGATGAACTGCGCAAAATCCGTTCTACAATTGAACTTGTGCGTAATGACCCTGATACGCGGATAACCTCCGTTTCCATAAAGGGATATGCTTCTCCGGAAGGACCTTATGACAATAATGTGCGTCTGGCAAAAGGACGTACCAGGACGCTGAAAGAGTATGTCCGCCGCCAGTATGATTTTCCTGATTCGCTCCTGCATACCTCATATGAGCCTGAGGACTGGGACGGCCTTGAGAAGTTTGTGCGCAGCAGCGGCCTTGCAGGCAGGGACGGTATCCTTGAAGTCATTGCGGGCAGTCTGGCCCCGGATGCCAAGGAATGGAAGATAAAGTCGTCATGGCCGGAGGATTATGCTTTTCTGCTTAAGGAGGTTTATCCTGGCTTGCGCCATTCCGACTATGCGGTGGAGTATGAGGTGCGCACATATACGGATGTCGATGAAATCAGGCGTGTCCTCAGGACAAGGCCGCAGAAGCTGAGCCTTCAGGAGATGTATCTTGCCGCACAGCAGATGGAGCCGGGAAGCGATGAGTATAACGAGACATTCGAGATAGCCGTGCGCATGTTTCCGGATGATCCTGCGGCTAATCTGAATGCCGCCAATTCCGCCATGTCACGCGGAGACCTGAAGAATGCGGGCAAATATCTTACAAAGGCAGGAAACAGCCCTGAGGCCGTGTATGCGAGGGGAGTCTTAGCAGCTCTTTCCGGTGAATACGATTCTGCCGGGAAATTGTTTGGCGAGGCAGCCGGAATGGGAATTTCCCAGGCTGAAGAGGCCCTTGAGTCGCTTAGTGAACTTTATTGAATGTAAATACGAAGTTTAAAAGAAAATGAAAAATTGGAGTAAATTTTTGATTGGCGCCTGTGTTGTGGCGCTGTCCGCCTCATGCAGCGAAAAGGAGCTGAACAGCGGAAAGACAGGTCCGGATAATGTAAATCCGAAAGATGCAGTTTATATGAATGTTGCCGTACAGCTTCCTGTAGGCCCTGGTACACGCAGTGTTACCAATCCTGGGGGGGGCAGCAATAACGGCACAGAAGTAGGAAAGGATTATGAGAATCTCGTAAAATCCATTCTGCTCGTGCTTGCCGATGAACACAACAAATTCATCGCTTACGGTGAGCACATGGAAAACATTAATGAAGTGACTAACGGCAAAGTCTCTACCGTCCACACAATAACAAAATCCACTCTGAAAAAATATTATGGAGATGACAATACTCTTACTGAGGCTGAGCGCGCAATAAATGTGTTTGTCTTCTGCAACCCTACAGCCGAATTGGGAGAATATATCGAAACCGTGAGCAAGGGAACGGATGCTGAAAAGGCAGGCTGGTACAATGCGGCATGCAAGATAAACGAGCAGCCTGACGGCACTTCTGACAATGATGCGATATGGGGCGGACCTGCACATAAAAACGGATTCCTGATGTCTGTTGCGGATATCACAAAAATAGGTAAAAAACTGCCTGCGAAATTCAGCGAGTGGGACAGCTATACTACAATAGACAAGGCATTCAATCTGTCGGGCATGAACAATGCTTATACCGACAAAGAGATAAATAACGGCGGTGCAATTCCTGTGGAGCGTGCCGTTGCACGTTTCGATTTCCGTGACGGCAGCCCGAATGGCCACAACACTTATGACGTCGTGACAGATAAGGAAGGACAGCTTCTCGTGCAGATTGAACTTCAGAAGATGGCTCTTGTAAATATGAGCAAGGAGTTCTATTATCTTCGCAGGGTATCGCCGACCGGCAATGATGATGACAATGTGCTCTGCGGCATCGAGACTCCGGAAAGTTATGTGATGGATACTGATGCTGCAGCAAAAAGGGATGATGCCATAATAGCAGGCAATACGTATGCCGATCATTTCAATTTCTGCCTTGGGCATGTTGCAGGGGACAAATGGACCATCGATGAGACTGCTCGCAACCAGTGGTTCACTTCAAAGACTTCTGATATCCTTGGCGGAGAAGAAGACAATGACGAAGGATGGAAGCCTGCCGCTTCCGCCGGATATCATATCTGGCGTTATGTAACTGAAAATACAGTTCCGTCAGCCACGATGCAGAAGAACGGAATATCTACCGGTATTGTCTTCAAAGGAAAGATGCTTGCTGCGGAAAGTGCTTCAGGCTCATTGGCGGAGGCAATCAAGAATGTCACAGGAACTTCAGAGGATGCTATTCTGTACTCTTATTCCAACAATATCTATGTGACATGGAAAGAGGTCCGTGCCCTTGCCATTGAGGAGGGACAGGGCAGTGAACTTTATCAGGATGTATTCGGAAAGAATATGACATCCGTTCCTGTTGCCGAAAAACCGGCTGAGGGTGAGACTGCTGCAGTTGAGGCTGTATATAGCGATGACGTGGACAGCCCTGACTATCTGTGGAATGTATGGCATAATGTGAACGGACACGATGCCGGACATGAGTCTTTGGCTAAGTTCAAGAAAGCTGCGACATCGGCTAAGTTCACGCTCTATGAGTCAAGCCTCGATGCTGAATACGGGGCCGGCTACTATTGCTACTACTTCTATTGGAACCGCCATAATGACAACGGCAACAGCGGTGTCATGAGTCCTATGGAATTTGCTGTAGTCCGTAATAATGTGTACAAGCTTGCTGTAACAAACATCAACAGACTCGGCCATCCGCGCATTTCCGACAATAATCCTGACCCTGTTGATCCGGACGATCCGGATGAGAAGGGAGATGTATATCTTACTGTTTCCGTTGAGGTTCTTCCTTGGACAGTTCGCGTGAACAATATCGAATTCTAACAATTTGGAAATGCGAAGCGGAAAACGGCATATAATTTCAACATTTGCAGGTGCGGTCTTGTGTGCCGCATCTGCATGTGTTGCCTTTTCGTCCTGCGAACGCATCTATGATGACCTTGCACCGTGTCCCCACGGAGTGTCGTTGCGGTTTGTCTATGACTACAATATGGAATATGCAAATGCATTTCCGTCAAATGTGGATTGCCTGACGCTCTACATTTATGACAGCGAAGGCAAGTATGTGGATACAGAGACTGTGACCGGCACGCAGCTTCAGGACGAAAACTGGAGGATGACGCTGGATCTTGAAAAAGGTACTTATCATTTTGTGGCTTATGGCGGACTCGCCTGCAGTGAGAAAACTTTTGCAGTGCTGCAGGAGCCTGGGGCCGGGAGTATGGATACGGAACTGAAGGTGGAGATTGACAAGAATCGTCTTTCTGCTTCAGAGGCCGGTGACAGGCGCCTGCATGATCTGTTCTGGGGTGAACTGTCTTTGGCTACGGCTGACCTTTACAGTGAGGGCACTGTCAGGATGATGAAGAACACGAACAATATACGGATCGTGCTTCAGCAGCTTAACGGCGAGCCTGTCATGGTTGATGACTTTGAGTTTGCCATAACGGATGACAACACTCTTTTCGGATATGACAATGATTTGGTTTCCAATGGAATGGTGACTTATGCTCCGTGGGTGTCAGGAGAGGCTGTCGCCGGCGCTTCCGGAGACGGCAAGCCTGTCATTGCCGCATATTCTGAATTCTCGACTTCCCGTCTGATGAAAAAGAATTCTCCAAGGCTGACCATCAGGCTGAAGGAAGACGGCCGTGAGGTTGTGGATATTCCGCTGAATGACTATCTTCTTCTTCTCAAGAGCGAATTGTATGCGAAGATGCCCCCACAGGAGTTTCTTGACAGGGAAAGCGTATGGTCTATGGTGTTCTTCCTCGGAAGCGACATGAGCTGGATCAGGACGCACATCAAAATCAATGACTGGACTGTGAGAATCAATAATGCGGAGATGTAAAATGGGACGGTTGGCTTCATCTGTCATATTGTGCATAGGCCTGCTGCAGGTATTTTGCGCCTGCGGAGCTGCCGTGGATTTGGATATGTCCGGAGATGGTGATGCCGGCTTTGTCAATCTTGACATAAGTGTCGCCATGTCTGACGTGTCCGGTTCGCTTACAAAGGCGGCGGACTCCGATGCTGCGGATGACAATGAGAAAATGCAGAGTCTCCGTATTGTGATCGTACGTCCGGACATGACTGTAGAGGCGAACAGACGCATCAATTTGAAAGCTGTCCTGAACCATGAGGAAGAGACTTTCAAGGTTGCGGCAAATGAACAGAAGACTATATATCTGTTTGTAAACGAGGATACGGAGTTTGTTTCTGAGACAGACAATATAAAGCGCAAGGTTGTGGACTATGATTTTAGTGGAATCATTGTCGGGCAGCCGTTTCCTGGTGCAGAAATCGGGAACCTGACCGTCAGGCTGGATAGCCGCAGCGCGCAGGTGGCCGGTCCGCTTCCGATGAGCGGAAAGCATTTTGTGGATGTTCCCGGAAAAGACCATTCCTGCCGTCTCTTCGTGACCAGGGCTGCCGTGAAATTCACCTTCCATATAAATAATGAAAGTTCCGAGGAAGTAGGACTTGGGGGAGTGACTCTGAGCAAGATGGCGCGTGAGGAATGGTATGTTCCGCGTGCATTGTATGATGAGGAGGGTAATGTCACCGATTATAAAGTCCCTGCTCTTGAAGGAGACAATGGCTATTATATTTTCAGAAATGATTTTGTTCCGTATATACCTCTGGCGGTCGGTGGCAAGGTTGATTTGAGGCCGATTTATTTGCTGGAGGGCCAATATAAGGAGGGCTATTCGATGTCTATTTTCATCGGCGGCACAGAAAGGCATGCCGCAGTGTTCGGCAATCTTCCGGAGCTTCCGCGCAATACACATGTTGTGGTGAATGTCACGATAAAGAAAGATGCGCGTATCGTCTGGGAGGCCGATGTCGTTCCATATGAAGCGGTCGATCTCAATCCTGGATTCGGGAAATAATGAAGAGTAGAATTTTGTACGAGAAATGAACTGTAGAGTCATATATGTTTTATCGGTCTGTCTTGCTTTATCCGGACTGTCTGCCTGCATAGAAGAGCCTATGTTTGAGGACGGGCTTGTAGGCGAAGGTGAGAGTACTGTGTCTTTCGGGGCAGTGTTCCGTCCGATGGAAGATGCAACGCTTGGAAAGACACGCAGTTTGGGCGGTAATGAAATCAGGGACATAAATGATATGTCTGTTGTGATGTACAGGGAAGACGGCTCCCTCGCATCCTATTATTATTTTGACAAAGATGAACTTACGGTCACGGATGAGCCGCGGCCAGGGTATGATGAGAGTGTGACCAAAAACGTTGCATTCCAGTGCAAGGTCCCTTACGGAAGATACCGTATTTATGCTATTGCAAATATGGGCAATCTGACAACGGACGACCGCATCCTTACAGAAGGTGAGTTTAAGGCTTTGCCGCTGAAATGGAACCATGAGGATATCGCGGCAAACAATCAGATGTCAGGATATTTCAGTGATTCGCCGTCCACTGCCTATGCCTCAGGTGAGGCTCCGCTTCTGACCATAGGCAAGTCGGACATTAGTCTTCATGCTTGGCTCAGGAGGGCTGTCTCAAAGGTTACGGTCGCTTTCCGGGCCGACAGCCTGAAGGATAACATATACATATACATAAAGTCAGCCCAGATAAAGGATATTCCTTTGGGTTGCAAGCTGGTTGACGCGAATGCACCTGATTCTGCGGAGGAACTTCTTCATGAGGGAGATACTGTGCAGTTCGGCAAGGGAGATGAATACCAGATGTGGCCTGCACTTTCCTGCGGGCGCGGTGCAAACCGGTATGGCAGCCACGATAATGATGCCCCGTCGTTGTTTTTCTATGAGAATATGCAGGGAAAGCATCCGGACAAACATAAGTACGGAAATTTTGAAAGCAAAGATAATGTCCCTTACGGTACATATGTTGAGGTGAAGGGCTATTACATAAACAAAACTACGGAGAATCCGTCATATGGCAATATCACCTACAGATGCATGCTTGGCAAGAACATGACGGACGATTTCAATGCGGAGAGGAACACTCATTATAAGCTTACGCTGGTGTTCAGAAATGACGCCAACGACCCTGACTGGCATATAGAGTATGACTATCAGCCGGCGCCGCCTGAAATCATCGTTCCGAGTCCTATTTATATATCGTATCTGGCCAATCAGAGCGTTGATATTCCTGTCACCATATACTATGACAAAAATATTACGTCGGTCAAGTCCGTGACTGCGGAAATCATACGTAATGACTGGGGATTCGAGGGACATAAATATGACTATACCAACAAGGAACTGACAAACGGTTTCCTTTCGCTTGAACTGTTGAATACCAATGTGCTGACAGATAGGAAAACTCAGTATGCCCCGAAAAAGACTTATACGGAGTTCGATGAGAAAACTGATGAAAAGTATACGATAAGGGTTCCGGTTTATACAAGACCGATGAATATTGGCAGCAGTTTTTCCGGAAACAATTATTTTGTAGGGCGAAGACGCTATGCCACGGTGCGTCTGACTGCCACGCTGGAGGATGAAAGTGTTGTCGTGAAGCCTTTTGACGTGGAAATCATCCAGTCGCGGCGTCTGGTGAATCCTAAGGGCGTTTGGCGCAAATGGGATTCGGAAAAGCCTTTCCGCATTACATTGAAGAACTCTGATTCGTCTCCGACAGTGGCGACTGAATTTGAGGCTCTGTTGTCGGATGGGCCGTGGACGGCTTCAATTGTGAAAGGTGCCGATTGGGTGCGGATCAAAGATACGGAAAGCCAGACTTGGGGGACAGAAGATGTGACTGGAGGCACAGGCTCGAAGATTGAGTTTGACTACAAGCCTGCTTCCAAGTGTTCCGGTGAGAACGAAAGCCGCTTCGGGCTTATTGAAATAAAATTCCACAACAATACCTGTACCCATATGGTTCTGGTGAGCCAGGGAACTGCACCGGTTGAGCTTGGCGGCAGGAGGTGGCATATGTCAAATGTGAAATACAGCGGAACCGATGCTGAAAACCCTTTGATGGAAGGGTCAATGTTTGCCTTCGGAAACTCAGACAATGCGATTTTGTCTTCGAATAACCTGAAAGATGGCTATGGGTTTGATATTTCCTGCCTTTGGAAAAGATTTGACGTATATGATTCCCAAGGCAATGTCCAGCAAAAGCTGCTTAATGACATAGGCAATTTATTGGACGGATTTACTGATGACAGAATGACTGAAAACGGCAAGTGCCGTGTGGCGAATACGGAAGATTGGGCGGATCTTGCTACAGATAAATATATACGCTATTATGGTATCCTTTATGGGGATGAGTGCGAAGAAACCCTCAGCTCAAACAAGGTTACAAATACTTATACGAATGCAGGGGATGTAAAAGGCATGAGAGGATGTTTCGTTTGTGACCCCTTGACGGGAAAGCATCTGTTCTTCCCTATCGGCAATACCGGTTATGGACGAAGAAAATATATCGACAATACCAATAGGGATGCAGCTACGCACCCTAATCAGGGGGAAGGCGTGTTGAAATATGCTTCGAGAACTTCTGAGATGGAAAAAGAAACAGCGGAGAAAGTTCCTAACTATTACAGTCTGTGGAATGGGCCTGGTGCTGTATATTTGTATGGCGAAAGGAAAGAGGTCTCTAATGAATCGTATCGCTATGGGTTCGATATCAATTATTTCAGTTTCGGATTTGAGGAATTTTCTGTGGATATGATAAAAAACCATGGACGTTCGGATTTCTGTTTCATCCGCAGGATAGACAACTGACGCTTGCCACATAATGCATATGGATTTGCATCATAATTGAAGATTGATGCCCGTTCCCAAAAGGTTGCCTTTATCTTTGGGAACGGGCATTTTTGTGTGGGGGAGGGCATCCGGCAGGCCGCTATGCCAGATTGCCAATCATCTCTGCCGTCAGACCGGTGTATTTGGCCACAGTCTCCACTGGCATGCCGTCAGCCAGCATTGCCTTGGCAGTCTCATTTACAGCTTCTTTTCTTCCCTCAGCCAATCCTTCTTCCCTTCCTTTTGCCTTCCCTTTTTCCAGGCCTTGTTCAAAGGCATAGTCCTTAATTTCCAGAATGTCTCTTTCGTCCAGCATAGCTTTCTCGTATTTAGTTTTCTTCTGTTCATCGAAAGCGGCGATTCTGCATGCCTCCAGCAACTGATTGAAAAACGGCTTTTCCCTTATGGCCTCCGGAATATCGATTAGTGATGAACTGTGCTTGAAAATGTAGAAAAGCCAGTCCCTGTCGGTCTTGCACTCTCTTTCGCTCTTGGTGAACCTTTCCAATTCTGCAAATATAATGGAAATAGTGGGAGGTGCAGCTTCTCCTGTTCTCTTTTCTGTAAAGGAATAATAGGACACGATGTTGTTCGTGTTCCACAGAGACGTTTCAAGATGCTGCATCCTGTAATTCAGGAAAGCCACAATATAGACAGGCTTGAGTATGGAATACCTCTCCTTGGCTTTCAGTTGTCTGTGGAAAGCTCCGGCAGCATAGAATACGCATCTTTGGAAGAATCCTGACCTGTTCTCCCGCTGCACTTCTACTATGAATGTCGTTCCGTCGGTTCCTTTGCAGATAAGGTCAAGTTTCGTTAGTTTTCCGTCCCGGGTGTCTTTCCCCTGTTCCCTGTCGCTGTAATATTTTTCGATGTCGCTGATTTGGGCCTGAGGCGGGAGCACCTCATTTAGAAGTCCGATGAGCAGCGTTTTGTTGGCCTCGTCCGCGAATACGGCCTTGAATCCAGAGTCATAAGTCAGGTCAACGAAAATCCCTTTCGGTTCAGACCCATAGCAATTGTCATACATGACCATAAGCATTAAAATTCATGTCGCAAAGTGAGCGAAAGTTATCCGTGTAACGAAAATTTACGCGGATAAATCAAAAAATGGCGTTCTGAAGCATCTCAAATCGAGAAATCAGAGCAGAAATTTGTCTGATTTTTTACAAAATTCAGCCAAAATGCCATCTGCTTATTGTGCGAGATATGCGTGATTGGAATTTTTGCTGGAAATTCATAACTTTGCGGATTGTTCGGGATGGTAATTTGGTGACTTTCTGGAATTGTCTCATGTGGGAAGCCGGACAATTGGCCGCTGTTGTGGCGGCGCTGTGAAAAAGAATAACATAAAAAGCGATAATATAATGGCAAAAGAAGTTACAAAAAGGTCTGACGACTACTCAAAGTGGTATGACAACCTTGTGGTCAAGGCAGACTTGGCTGAGCGTTCAGCAGTGAGGGGATGTATGGTAATAAAGCCATACGGCTATGCTATCTGGGAGAAAATGCAGCAGGTTCTTGACAAAATGTTCAAGGATACCGGGCATGTCAACGCATATTTCCCTCTTTTCATTCCCAAATCTTTCCTCAGCAGGGAAGCCGAGCATGTGGAGGGATTCGCCAAGGAGTGCGCCGTTGTGACGCACCACAGGCTTATGGCCAATCCTGACGGTCCGGGAGTCGTAGTTGACCCGTCAGCAAGACTTGAGGAGGAACTTGTCGTGAGGCCGACTTCCGAGACCATTATCTGGAACACTTACAAGAACTGGGTCACATCATGGAGGGATCTTCCCATAATGTGCAACCAGTGGGCGAATGTGGTGCGCTGGGAGATGCGTACCCGCCTTTTCCTCCGCACGGCCGAGTTCCTCTGGCAGGAGGGCCATACAGCACATTCTACCGAGCAGGAGGCTATTGCCGAGGCAACAAAGATGGTCGGAGTATATGCTGATTTTGCGCGCAACTGGATGGCGCTTCCGGTGGTAGTGGGACACAAGAGCCCTAACGAGAGATTTGCCGGTGCTCTCGACACGATGACAATCGAAGCCCTGATGCAGGACGGAAAGGCTTTGCAGGCCGGCACATCGCACTTCCTCGGACAGAATTTCGCAAAGGCGTTCGACGTGATGTTCACCAACAGGGAAGGAAAGCAGGAATATGTATGGGCTACTTCATGGGGCGTGTCAACGCGTCTTATGGGTGCACTTATCATGGCTCACGGTGACGACAACGGTCTTGTGCTTCCTCCTAAACTCGCTCCTATACAGGTGGTTATGGTGCCTATTCCAGGCAAGGACGAAGAGGGCAACAAGGCCATAGCCGAAAAGATGGACGAGCTCAAGAAAGAGCTTGAGGCACACGGCCACAGTGTCAAGATAGATGACCGTGACACACTGCGTCCCGGATTCAAGTTCGCTGAATGGGAGCTTAAGGGAGTTCCTGTGCGTCTTGCCATCGGTGCGCGCGACCTTGCGAACGGAACAGTCGAGGTTGCCCGCCGTGATACCGGAGAGAAGATTTCAGCTTCCGTTGAGGGACTGGGCAAGAGGATTGAAGACCTGCTTGACGAGATTCAGGAGAATATCTATGCAAGAGCTTTGAAATTCCGTGACGGCAGCATCCGCAAGGTTGACACTTGGGAGCAGTTCAAGGAGGAAATCACCAAGGGAGGTTTTCTGCTCTGCCATTGGGACGGCACTCCTGAGACTGAGGAGAGGATTAAGGAGGAGACAAAGGCAACCATCCGCTGCATACCTATGGACAGTGCGGTATGTGAAGAGGAGGGAACCTGCATCTATTCCGGAAAGCCTTCTCACCGCAGGGTGCTTTTCGCTATTTCATATTAGCGGAGTCCCCGCGGATTATTTTCAGCCCGTTTTGCAGACTGTACCTGCTGATGGCATGCAAAATGCATTGCCCGGCTTGCTTTTGCATATCAGATTATTCACCATGCTCCTTTCCTTAAGGGGCATAAACAGAGACAATGATGAAAAGAACTTTTATCACTATTGTAGCATCTTGTGCGGCTTTGCTCCCGTCTTTCGCACAGGACGCCCAGCAGGCAGCTGCAGAGGCTGCAAAGACCATTACTACGGCTCCGGTTGCCGAGCCGAAGGTTGAAAAGCCGAAATATTGGACAAACTCCCTCAAAACGCAGATTAATGTCGGCCAGACCTCTCTGACCAATTGGGCGGCCGGAGGAGACAACACTGTCTCTATGCAGGGATTTGTCGATGCCAATGCCAACTACAAGAAGAACGAACTGTTCTGGAACAACCGCCTGCAGCTTGACTATGGCTTCCTGTATGCTTCCTCCAAGCCTATATTCCAGAAAAACGCCGACCGCATATATCTGGAGAGCAAGTTCGGATACAAGACTGAGAAAATGAAGAACCTTTATTTCTCGGCCAACTATGATTTCAAGTCACAGTTCGCGAACGGCTACGAGTACAAGACTCCTGGAGTGGAGAACATTGAGGACCTCCCGCGCAAGGACCAGATACAGCATTGGAAAGATGCCCGTGAACTCAAATCCGGTTTCCTCGCGCCTGCATATACAAACCTCGCCCTCGGTATCGACTATACTCCGACCAAATGGCTCACCGTCAACTTTGCGCCTGTCACAGGAGGTTTCGTTATAGTAAGGGATGAGGCTCTCAGGCAGAGCTACAGTATGGCTTTGAAAAAGGAATATGAGGGCATTCCGGAGGCTGAGCGTCCGACAGATGGCTCGCAGTTGCGCAATTACCGTTTTGAGCTCGGTGCCCAGCTGAAGCTTGACGTGAAGGTAAATGTGAACGACAATTTCTCATACTCTTCACAGGTAGTGCTCTTCTCCAACTATCTTGACCATCCTGAGAACCTGCGTGTGAACTGGGACAACCGCTTTGACTGGAAGCTCGCGAAATATTTCTCATTCACCCTCACCACGAACCTCATCTATGACGACAAAATCATGATAACGTCGGATAAGGATATTGACAAGTATCCGAACGGAAGGCAGAGGGTGCAGTTCAAGGAGACGCTTGCCTTTGGCTTTACCTACACCATCGCAAGCAAAAAAAATTAGAAACATGATTCAGGGACATTTCTTAAAAGTCATGGAAAATATGAAGGGGCTGGCCGGCGGAAATCTCCGGTCAGCCCTTTCGGAATTGTGCCCCGTGAATGATGGCGGGGAGAAGGATTGCGGATGCATGAGCGGCGGGCACGTCGTCCGTCCGTCAATACTGCTTGCCGTGAGCGGAGGAATAGACTCAATGTGTATGGCAGACCTGTTCCATAAGTCCTATGGAGCTGAAAGCATTGCTCTGGCACATTGCAATTTCCGTCTTAGGTCGGATGAAAGTGACGGTGATGAGGCTCTTGTGCGCTCCTGGGCCTCGGAAAGAGGCATTGCCTTCCATTGCATTTCTTTCGATACGTCAGCATATGCCTCTGAGCATGGCATCAGCATTGAGATGGCAGCCCGGGAATTGAGATATTCGTGGTTTGCCTCCCTGTGCCTTGAGCATGGGTATGTAGCAGTCGCAGTCGCCCATAATGCCAATGACAATGCGGAGACGCTGATTCTTAATCTTGTGCGCGGAACGGGACTCAGGGGCATTTCAGGCATGTCGGAAGTCTCACCGATGCCTTGCTCCCCTTGTGAGGAACTTCAGCTTCTGCGCCCTCTGCTCGGTTTTACCCGCAAGCAGATTGAGGGGCATGTGTTCGCTCATAAGGTGCCTTACCGCAATGACAGCACCAATGCCATGTCCGAATATAAGCGCAACAGCATACGCAACGAAGTGTTTCCGCTTCTGGAAAAAATGAACCCTTCATTCGTAAGGACTTTCAATAAAGAGATGGTATGGTTCTCCGATGCTGAGGAAATAGTCTCGGACTGGTGTTCGCAGGCCGCGTTGTCGGTCGTGACAGCTTCTGACGGTGGCGTTGAAATAAACCTTGACGCATTGCTCGGATACAGGCAATGGAGATACCTTTTATATCATATACTGGAGCCTTACGGATTTACGGGACCTGTGCTCAGTTCTGTGGAGGACCTTGTCATGTCCGGACGCACCGTGTCTGGAAAACGTTTCCATTCCCAGACCCATGTCCTGTTTGCCGGAAGGGGAGTTCTGCAAGTGCGTCCTTGCGATTACACGGCGGACTCTGAGGCGGAGATAATGGTGCCTGGCCCGGGAAAATATGCCCTTGACGGAGTGCAGTTTCTTGTAGAGGAATTTGTGCGCCCATCTGATTTTGTCCTGAGGCAGCCGTCTGGCACTCTTATATTTGATGCCGGAAAGCTTAAGTTCCCGTTTGTATGCCGCAAATGGATGCACGGAGACTGGATGGTGCCTATGGGAATGCGCGGAAAGAAAAAATTGAGCGACCTTTTCACGGACCTCAAGCTGGACGCTGCGGCAAAGGGGCGTGCTGTCGTGCTCTCTGAAAGTTCTGATGACATGCAGAAAAAGCAACATGTCGCCGGTGTTCTCGGAATGAGGACCGGCGACATGTATAAAGTCACTTCCGCAACGGAAAGGATAATCAGGGTCAGCGTTACTTTATGATGATTTCATAAGGCATTCTAGCGTAAGCCTTGCCGCTGCATGATGTCTTTGAATTGCGTATTGCCTTTTCAAGACCTTCAAACGGAGTGCCTGCGGCAATTGACTGCTCCCCTGTGAGTGAGTCAAGCAGTATTTCAAAGGTGCTCATCGGCTTAGGGTACTCTACAATCTGCACATCTGCAGGACTTGATACATCCTCGATGCTCATTGCCGCATATGCAATGGCGTCCTCAATGGTTCCTATCTGGTCCACAAGCCCTATTTTTATGGCCTCGGCTCCTGCCCATACGCGTCCCTGCGCGATGGCGTCAACTGACGGAACGCTCATGTCCCTTCCCTCTGACACGATGCCTGTGAATTTGTCGTATATCTTTTCTACTGATGCCTGCATGTATGCGATTTCGTTCTTGTCAAGAGGACGCATTCCGCCGTACATGTCAGCATGCCTGTTGGAGTTTACCGGAGTGATGTTTACGCGCAGCTTGCCGTTTATCGTTCCGCTGAAGTCCGGAATCATGCTGAACACTCCGATTGAACCGGTGAGAGTGGTCGCGTTGGAGAAAATGTAGTCGCTGCATGCGGAAATCCAGTATCCTCCTGAAGCCGCATAGTTGCCGTATGAGGCGATTACCGGCACGCTTTCCCTAAGCAAGTCAAGCTCTGTCTTGATTTTTTCGGATGCGAGCACGCTTCCTCCCGGAGAGTTGACTCTGAGCACGACAGCCTTTACGCTTTTGTCATTTCTTACATCGGCGATTACCTTGGCGAATCTGTCGCCCGCAACCTGCATCTTGTCGTTACCGTCAATGATTTCTCCGTCCGCATAGATGACTGCAACCTTGTTTGCTGCTTTGAAGTTGACGGTGTTTTTGAGCATTGCATAGTCCTGGAGGGATATGCCCTTGACATTCTCGAATTTGTCTGTCACGAAAAGGTCGGCAAGCTTCTGCTGTAGCTGCTCGCGTGTCATAAGCTCGTCCACGAGACCTTTCTCAAGGAAGTCTTCAGGGAAATTAAGCTCAAGATTGTCAAGGATGGAGTTGAGCTCTTCGGTGGTGATGTTCCTTGCCTCTGCGATTTCTTCTGCCCAGCTGTTCCATACGGAGCTTATCATGGCCTCGTTCTGCTCCATGTTCTCTTTGCTGGCAGAGTTCCTGATGTACATCTCGCCGGCTGACTTGTATTTTCCGTGGCGTATCAGCTGCATGTTGACGCCGAGCCAGTCAAGCGCGTCCTTGAGGAAAATCAGTTGTGAGGACAGTCCGGAGAACATGTTGAGGCTTCCGTCGTGAGGTGTCATGTAAATCTTGTCGGATACCGATGCGAGATAATAGCCTCCGTTGCCCGGATTTTCGGTGTAGGATACAATCGCCTTGCCGCTTGAACGGAATTTCTTGAGGGCGCTCCTGAACTCTTCCAAGTGCGCTATTCCGCCTGCCGCCCCGTCCGGTCTCATGTATATGAATTTTATTGCAGGGTCTTCAGCCGCGGCGCTGATTGCCTTGATGGCGCTGTATATGCCGAGAACCGATGTGTTGCCGTTTCCCTGGAGTATTGACATCGGGTCAGCCTCCTGTGTCTGTTCTGCAAGCGCTATTGTGGACATGTCAATTTTCAGTACGCCTTCACGTGGCATGACTGGCTGTGTGCTGCCTACTGCTGCGAGTGCCCCGATCATGGCAAACATCATGAAAAAGGACACGATGCCGAAAATGAAAAGCCCCGCAAGCGTCGCAAGGGTCATTTTGATGAAATCTTTCATAAAAATATCTTTATAGTGATTGTTCTTTCTGTTGTCTGCCGCCGCATGTCATGCAATCCGCTTTTCCTTCCATGACATCATATCAGGATAAACATGCGAATATAGCAAAAGCCGAAAGCAAAAGCAAAGTTTATTTTGATTCTGCTCTCAACTTTTGCTATATTTGCAGGTTGTATATGAAAAACATTGTCAAGAAATATTGCTCGGCCATTCTGGTTCTGTGGTACTGCGTTAGTATCATAGGCTTTGACGTGCATACGTGCAACGGCAGCGGACGCAGTTTTCTTGCCAATTTCATAAGCGGAATGAGCTGTACTGACATACATCCCGAACATGTCTGCGGGATTTCGCATGATGAGCCTTGCGGACACTGCTCACATTGCTCAGGATGTTCAGGCTGCTGCCATGGCGATACCTCTGCCACGGAAGTCTTTGCGGACGATATCCTGGCATGCGTGTCATCAGAGGCATGTCTTTCGTCAGACTGCTGCTCGGACCATTATCAGGTGCTTGCCGTCACAGGACTGCAGCAGGAAGATTCCCACAGGCATTATGATGAGTGCCACTGCGGCCATTGTCCATGTCTTGCAGGGCATGCCTCCATGCTTCCGGAAATTCCTCTTATTATCAAGCCGGCAGCCTTTTCCGGTTCCGAAGACCCGGAGCCGTTCAACATTGATATTCTTGCTTCATACGGAGTCTGGAGAATTTGATTCGTCCGGACGGTTTTCCCGTCAATAAAACTTCCGGCAGAATTCCTGCTTTACATTCTGTCTGGCTGCCAAGCCAAGAAGTTGTTGTGAATCATATCCTTAATAATCAACAGACATAGTATGAAAAAAATCGCAATTATAATATTGTGCGCATTAAGCGCATATGCCGCGTCAGCCCAGGTGAAGGGCGTTGACGGACAGGTAATTGACACTACCGACATTTACGGCGAGCGTGCCGACAGCCTTGATGCTGCCGTTTTCGTGTCACGCCAGGCCGGAAACTATCTTTCAAAAGGAAAAGAAATACGTACCGAGGTGATTTCTGCTGCGGGCTTGTGCAAGATGGCCTGCTGTAACCTTGCGGAAAGCTTCGAGAACTCTGCGAGCGTGACAGTCGGCTATTCCGATGCGGTCACAGGAGCGCGCCAGATCCGCCTGCTCGGACTCTCGGGCGTATATACACAGATGCTTGACGAGACAAGACCTGTCATGCGCGGACTTTCCGCTCCGTTCGGACTCTCGTATGTGCCGGGACAATGGCTTGAAAGCATACAGATAGCGAAAGGCTCCTCGTCTGTCATCAACGGAGTCGAGTGCATGACCGGACAGATTAACATGGAGCACCGCAAGCCTACCGATGAGAAGCCGCTTTTCCTGAATGCCGCTGTCATGAGCGACACCAAGATGGACTTCAACATCGCTTCTTCTCTGCAGATGGGATACAAATGGAGCACTGTCATTCTCGGTCATGTGTCAGGGAACATCGCTTCGCATGACATGAACCATGACGGTTTTCTCGATGACCCGAAGATGCTCCAGTTCAATCTCTCCAACCGCTGGCTCTATCAGGCTGACAACGGGGTACAGGTGCGCTTCGGTGTGCGTGCGCTTCAGGACAAGCGTATCGGAGGCCAGGTTCTGACTGACGGAAACGGCAAGAAGGTGCTCTATGACAAGAATACTTTCAGCATGACGCCGTCATCAGACAAGACTGACCCTTGGGGTTCGGACATATTGAACCGTTCAGTCAACGGATACCTTAAGGTCGGCGTTCCTCTCAATGAGTCAAACTCTCAGAACATTGCCTTCATAGCGGATTACAGCTACCAGGATATGGATTCTTATTTCGGTGCGACAAAATATCTCGCAGGCCAGCATTCTGCTTTCGCAAACCTGTTGTACCAGAACGAGATAAATGAGTCACACAAATTCACGGTAGGCCTGAACGGAACTTTCGACAGATATGACGAGGATTTCAGGCGTATTGTCGCCGCCGCTCCCCAGGAACAGGCCAATTCCGGCTTGACGAATCTTGCCAATGCAGGTGTGTTTGGAGAATATACCTTCCATGCCGGAGACAAATTCTCTGCAATTGCCGGACTTCGTGGAGACTGGTTCGTACATGACGGATTCAAGGTATCTCCGCGCGTGACGCTGAAATATATGCCGATTGATGAAATCGTCATAAGGGCAAACGGAGGCCGCGGACTGAGATATTCGACCCCGCTTGTGGACAATATCGGAGTGTTTTCTACCGGAAAGGAATTTACCGGAGACTATAACAGGCACATCCTCGAAGATGCGTGGACTTTCGGAGGAAACATTACCTATTACATGCCTTTCGGAGCGTCGTCCAACACTTATCTGAGCTTTGACTATTTCAGGACGCAGTTTGCCCAGCAGATGGTGGTGGATTATGAGCGTGATCCTGCTAAGATTGATTTCTATGCCCTTGAAGGCGACCGTTCGTTCACGGACAACTTCCAGCTTGACTTCTCAGTTGACCCTGTTGAGCGCTTCAACATTACGGCTACTTTCCGTTATACCAATGCGAAGATAGAGCTTGACGGAGGAAGAGGACTTGTGGAGAAACCTATGACAAGCCGCTTCAAAGGAGTGCTCAATCTTCAGTATGCGACAAATCTCAATAAATGGATATTTGACTTTACTGCTTCCGTGAATGGTTCATGCAGGGTTTATGATTTCATGAAGGACTTGTCTGGCATAAGGGAGCGGAACGGCAAATACTATTCTCCTGTATATCCTCTTCTATACGCTCAGGTCACACGCCGTTTCAAAGGATGGGATGTATATGTAGGTGCTGAGAACCTGACCAATTTCCGACAGAAGGATGCGGTAATAGGTGCTGACAACCCCCGCCAGGCCTCATTTGACGCCAGCTGCATCTGGGGACCTCTCATGGGAATAAAGGCCCATATAGGCTTCCGCTTCACTTTGTGGAAAAAAGCCTGAGGCTTGTTTGGAACCGTCAGTAACATTATTTGAAACAAAATATGAAAACATTTGATATTATGAAACTCGCAAAGACAATCATCATTGCTGCAGTAGCCATGACTACATTCGCAACTGTGCCTGCCATGGCTGCAGCATCAGAAACGGAGTCGCTTACCGTCCTCACCGACAAGAAGCCTTCAAAGAAAGCGAAGGCTGAAATCCGTGACGTGCATTTCCATGTTCACCTCCACTGCGCAAACTGCGTGAAGAAAGTTCAGGAGAACATCGCTTTTGAAAAAGGCGTGAAAGACCTGAAGGTCTCGCTCGAAGACCAGACCGTGGACATCAAATATGATGCTTCCAAGACTTCTGAGGAGACTTTGAAAGCCGCTATTGAGGCTCTCGGTTATCCGGTGGCGGAAAACGGTGCTGCCCATCATCACCACCACGAGTAGTGTCTCCGCATTTGCTTAATATGGACCCCGAAGGCCGTGCGATGGCTTTCGGGGTCTTTTGCATTTAGTCAGGCATACTGCACCATGCCCATAATGGGACGGAAGAAAAATATTAGTGGCGAAATCCTGACGGCATATGGTATTATATTGTATCTTTGCGGACTTAATGTGACAAACTTAGAGACAAGAAAATGTATAGAGTCATCAGAAAAGAAATGCTGACGCCTACGATCTGCAGGATGGAGGTAGAGGCTGCCAGATTGGCGGCAGCTGCCCTTCCTGGACAGTTCCTCATAGTGCGTGCAACAGAAAACGGTGAGCGCATTCCGCTTACTATAAGTGATTACGACAAGGATGCCGGAACTGTCACAATCGTGACGCAGCAGATAGGTGCATCTACAACAGAAATATGTGCCATGAATGAGGGTGATTCCTTTGCTGACGTCGTGGGACCGCTCGGTGTACCTTCGGATTTCACTGAGATGTCTGCCGGGGAGCTTGCCGGGCAGAGATACATATTCATCGCCGGAGGTGTCGGCACTGCTCCTGTATATCCGCAGGTGAAGTGGCTTCACGAGAGGGGAGCGGCTGTTGATGTAATCGTCGGTGCCAAGACTGCAGACCTCGTAATCTTCAAAAAGGAGATGGAGTCCGTATGTGACAACCTGTATATCTGCACGGATGACGGTTCGGAAGGTTTTAAGGGGCTTGTCACTGCCATGCTGGAGAAACTTGTCAATGAAGACGGGAAGATCTATACGCAGGCTGTGGCGATAGGTCCTATGATAATGATGAAATTTGCCACCTTGACAGCGAAGAAGCTCGGCCTTCCTATAATCGTCAGCCTTAATACGCTTATGGTTGACGGAACCGGAATGTGCGGCGCATGCCGTGTGACCGTTGCCGGAAAGACCAGGTTCGCATGTGTCGAAGGTCCTGAGTTCAATGGATATGACGTTGACTTTGACGAGGCTATGCGCCGTCAGGGCATGTACAGGACACATGAGCAGGAAGCTGACCACAAATGTAAGATAGGGAGGGGAAAATAATGGCAAACAGAATACCGAGAGTCCCTGTCAGGGAGCAGGAGGCAAAGGTCCGCGCAACCAATTTTGAGGAGGTCTGCTACGGATATGATGAAAAGGAAGCAGTTCTTGAGGCTTCAAGATGTCTTAATTGCAAGAATCCGCGCTGCGTGGGAGCATGTCCGGTGAACGTGAAGATTCCGGCTTTCATCTCCCGTGTCGCTGCCGGTGACTTTTCCGGTGCGGCTGCTGTGATTGCTGAGGATTCTTCTCTGCCGGCAGTATGCGGAAGGGTATGCCCGCAGGAGACCCAGTGCGAGGGAAGCTGTATTCTCGGAGTGAAGGCTGAATCGGTGGCCATCGGAAAGCTTGAGCGTTTCGTGGCAGACTGGACACGTGAGAACGGCGGTCTTGAGCCAGTGAAAGCAGAGCGTAACGGCCATAGGGTTGCGATTGTCGGTAGCGGTCCTGCCGGACTTGCATGTGCGAGCGACCTTGCCAAACTTGGCTACGATGTGACTGTGTTTGAGGCTCTTCACCGTCCAGGCGGCGTGCTTGAGTACGGAATACCGGAATTCAGACTTCCTAAGGACAAGGTGGTCGCAGCTGAAATAGCCCAGGTGAAGGCGCTTGGAGTGAAAATCGAGACTAATGTTGTGGTCGGAAGGACGGTTACGATTGATTCGCTTCTGGACGAGGAGGGATTCGAGGCCGTTTTCGTAGGCTCTGGAGCAGGTCTGCCGAAATTCATGGGCATTCCAGGGGAGAATCTCAACGGCGTGTTCTCTGCAAACGAGTTCCTTACCCGCAACAACCTGATGAAGGCTTATCGTGACGATTATATGACTCCTATCCATACAGGAAGCAAGGTTGTGGTAGTAGGAGGCGGAAATGTTGCCATGGATGCGGCGCGTACTGCCCTCAGGCTCGGTGCTCATACCACTATTGTCTATAGGCGTACTGAAAAAGAGCTTCCTGCCCGTCTTGAGGAGGTGCACCATGCAAAGGAAGAGGGAATTGAGTTTGCAATGCTGACCAATCCGGTTGAGGTGCTCGGCGATGAGAAAGGCTGGGTGCGTGCAGTGAAGTGCATAAGGATGGAACTCGGTGAGCCGGACGAGAGCGGAAGGCGCAGTCCTGTGCCTGTTGCCGGCTCTGAGTTCGAGATTGAGACCGATACTGTCATCATGTCACTCGGAACTTCTCCTAATCCGTTGATTGCCAAGACTACCGGAGGGCTTGAAACTAACCGCAGGGGCTGTCTCGTGGCAGACGAGTCCGGAGTGACAACGCGTCAGGGCGTATTTGCGGGCGGTGATGCTGTAACCGGTGCCGCCACTGTGATTCTTGCCATGGGAGCTGGACGTAAGGCTGCCGCTGCCATACATGAGTATATCGGCGGAAAACTATAAAAGATTGATATTTAACTGACTATGGGCTGACGGGTGCGCGTTGATGCATACACGTCAGCCCATAGTTGCTTGTGATTCAGGATTTTGTGTGCCCTTGTCCCGTCCGATAATGCAACATTTGTGGAAAAGCCCGCATCTATATGCCGTTTTATTAAAACATATTTGCTATGAGAAATCTTTTCATCCGTTTTTGCCGTTTTGCCTTGGGCATAATTGCAGCCATGACAGGTGTGGCTTGTGGGGAAATAAACTTTATGAAGTGTGAGTATGGTACACCCCATGCCGATTTTGAGATAAAGGGACGGGTGACGGATGTTTCCGGAACACCGATAAAAGGAATCGCTGTCACTGTTGATGAGACATATCCTGCTGACAGCGCATTCACAGCCGCTGACGGAACCTATATCTTGAGAGGAGGAATGTTTCCTCAGAAAACCATTACCATAGCCTTTGATGATATTGACGGCGAACTTAACGGTGGCAAATTCTCAAAAGAGACCCTTGAGGTCGGACTGAAGAAGCTGAGTGAGGGAAGCGGCAATTGGGACTATGGCGATTATGGAGCTGAGAATGCTGACATGAAACTCTCACTTGAAGAATAAAAGTTATGACAGGAATTTCCATAGCCCGCCGCCTGGCTCTTGAACTTAACAGGCAGCTTATTAAGGACACAAGGCAGAAACACCCTTTGAGACAGCTCTTCTGGGAATCCACTTTGCGCTGCAATATGAAATGCCGCCATTGCGGAAGTGACTGCAAGGTCTCTGCAATGCACCCTGACATGCCTTTTGGGGATTTCAGGAAAGTGCTGGAAAGAATCAGGGAGAATTATGACCCTCACAAGATAATGGTAATCATCTCCGGCGGCGAGCCTCTTATGCGCAAAGACATTGTGCAATGCGGCCGGGCCATTTATGACATGGAATTTCCGTGGAGCATGGTTTCTAACGGGCGTCTTATGACCCCTGAGATGATAGACAGACTGCTTGGCGCCGGGCTGCATTCGGCAACCATTAGCCTTGACGGATTTGAGGCTGAGCACAACTGGATGCGCGGGGTTCCTGACGCCTTTTCGAATGCTTCGAGGGCTATCGGCATCCTTGCAAAAGAACCGTCCATAAAGTTCGATGTCGTGACTTGCGTAAATAACCGCAATTATGACTCTCTCGGACAGTTCAAGGAATATCTGATAAGCCTCGGTCTTAAAAGCTGGCGCCTGTTCACTGTGTTTCCGGTCGGGCGTGCGGCACAGGACCCTGAATTGCAGCTTGACAGTGAGCGTTTCCGCGGGCTGATGGAATTCATAAAGCAGACCCGCAAGGAAGGCCGCATTTCTGCAAGCTACGGCTGTGAGGGCTTTCTTGGAGAGTATGAGGGCGAGGTGCGGGATCATCTTTACACTTGCCAGGCCGGGTTGACGATAGGCTCAGTCCTTATAGACGGCTCAATCTCGGCATGTTCAAGCATCCGCTCTGACTATAATCAGGGCAATATCTATAAGGATGATTTCATTGATGTGTGGGAAAACCGCTTCGGGCCTTACCGTGACCGCTCCTGGATGAAGAAAGGGGAGTGCGGGGATTGCAAGTGGTTCCGCTATTGCGAAGGAAACGGGATGCACCTTAGGGACGATGACGGCAATCTGATATTATGCCACCTGGAACGTCTGAAGTGACTTCTGAAAGGAATGCCCAGTTGCAACAAGGGCTTAACGGTCAGACATGAATTTCCTGTATGACATCACAGGAAGAAGGGCGATTATATAGCCTATGGCAGCTACGGAAAAGCAAGTGAGCAGAATATCCTTTGCGGACAATATCACCGGATATGCCTGGACAACAAAATGTCCGGGCATTTTTATGAAGCCGAAATGCTGCTGCAACATGGAGAATCCTATGCCAACGACAAGCCCTCCTGCAAGTCCTGTCAGCGATATCAGCCAACCTTCAAGCACGAATATCCGCCTTATGATCCTCTTTGGAGCACCGAGGCTGCGGAGCGTGGCTATGTCTCCGGACTTTTCGATTATCAGCATGGAAAGGCTGCCGAATATGTTGAAGGCTATTATTATGATGACAAAAATAAGTATCATATATATCGCGGCCTTTTCATATTTCATCATCTTGTACAGAGTCTCGTTCTGCATGAACCTGTCACGTACTTCGAAACCGTCCCCGAGCCTTGTCTCAAGTTCTTTTTTCAGTCTCGCGGCTTCTCCCGCGCCATAGCCTTCCGCAATGCGGATTTCCACGGCCGAGACCTCGTCTTCGTACTCCAGCAGCTCACGCATCTTTTCTATCGGGACTATGAGCAGTTCTTTGTCTATGTCGCTGCTGATTGAGAATATTCCTGCTGGCCATACCTTGACGCACTCTATGGATGCGGCCGGATTCGACATTGATATCCTGCGTGTGCGTGACGGGAAATAGATTTCAATCGGGGACAGGAAGCGGGGATTGATGCCGAGTTCGTGTGCAAGCACTGTTCCGGCGCATGCCATAGGCACATCTGCGCGGTGCAGAGTGAAGGTGCCGTTTGTCATCCTGTCTCTTATTGGGGATTCCTCCTCATATATCCAGTCCACTCCCTTGGCCTTGGCAAGGCCCTGCTTCCCGTCATAATTTATGAAAACGTCCTCCTGCAATGTGCAGCAGATGTTCTTGACGGAGGCTTGGCTGTACAGCCAGTCATATGCATCTCCTTCTGGCACGAAGACTTTTCCGGATGCCGGCGTTACAAGCAAATCAGGTTCGACGTCACTCATCATTGACCTGATGAGCGAGTCGAACCCGTTATATACAGAAAGTATTATTATCAGTGCCGCCGTACCCACAGACATGCCGATGGCGCTTATCGCAGAAATTATGTTTATCACATTGTGTGATTTCTTTGCGAAAAGGTATCTGCACGCTATGAACGGCACGAGCCTCATTTTTTCAGAAGCTGCTCGATGTGCTCGACATAATCGAGGGAACTGTCGAGGTAAAACACGATTTCAGGCACAATCCTGAGCTGGCGTGCGACCTTGTTCCCGAGTTCTCCGCGGAGAGCCCTTCCGTTTTCCTGAAGCAGTTCCATCACGCCCTGCGCCTTTTCTGAAGGAAAGACGCTGACGTATATCTTGGCGACAGACAGGTCCGGGCTTATCTTTACTCCGCTCACGGACACCAGTGCTCCTCCGAAGGCCGCCATACCCTTGCTGCGGATAATCTCGGCCATATGTTTCTGGAGCTCCTTGGCTACCTTGAGCTGACGTGTGCTTTCGGTGTTCTTTTCCATCACTTTACGATTTTGATGATAAAGTAATTCTTCTTGCCTTTCTGCGCGAGGATATACTTGCCGTTGATATAGGACTCACTGCCTATCGTGGCGTTCGCATCCGTCACCTTTTCCTTGTTGATGCTTACTCCTGCTGCCTGTATCATCTTGCGGCACTCTCCCTTTGATGGGAATACCTTTGACTCAGCGGCAAGCAGGTCTATGATGCCCATCGGGAATTTGCTGTCCTCCACCTCGAATGTAGGAACTCCGTCAAACACTGCAAGGAAAGTTTTTTCATCAAGGCTCTTGAGCGCCTCGGAAGTGGCATTGCCGAAAAGCATCTGGGAAGCGGACACGGCCTTTTCGTATTCCTGTGCGCCATGCACCATGGTGGTAACCTCTTTTGCGAGGAGTTTCTGGAGGCTTCTCTCGTGCGGCGCCTGCTGGTGAGTGGCTATCGCGGAGTCGATTTCCTCTTTGCCGAGCATGGTGAATATCCTGATGTACTTCTCTGCGTCTGTGTCGGATACATTGAGCCAGAACTGGTAGAACTGGTATGGGGAAGTCCTCTCCGGGTCGAGCCAGATGTTTCCTTTCTCGGTCTTTCCGAACTTGCCGCCGTCTGCCTTGGTTATGAGAGGGCAGGTGAGTGCATATGCCTCTTTGCCGAGGATTCGCCTGATGAGTTCAGAACCGGTGGTTATGTTGCCCCACTGGTCTGCGCCGCCCATCTGGAGCGTGCACCCCTTGTTCTCATACAGCCAAAGGAAGTCATATCCCTGGAGCAGCTGGTATGTGAACTCGGTGAAAGACATGCCTTCGCGTGACTCGGAAGAAAGCCTTTTCTTTACTGAGTCCTTTGACATCATGTAGTTTACGGTGATGTGCTTTCCTATGTCGCGTGTGAAGTCAAGGAATGAGTAGCCTTTCATCCAGTCGTAGTTGTTGACAAGCTCTGCACGGTTGTCAGCATCTGATTCGAAGTCAAGGAATTTGGAAAGCTGTGCCTTTATGCATGCCACGTTGTGATTGAGGGTCTGCTCGTCGAGAAGATTGCGCTCCTGTGATTTCATGGAAGGGTCGCCGATCATTCCGGTTGCACCTCCGACGAGGGCGAAAGGCTTATGGCCGCAATTCTGGAAATGCTTGAGTATCATGATGCTCACCATGTGGCCGATGTGAAGCGAATCCGCAGTAGGGTCTATTCCGACATATGCTGCTGTAGGGCCTTCCATAAGTTTTTCCTCAGTGCCCGGCATGATGTCCTGGACCATGCCTCTCCATTTGAGTTCCTCTACAAAATTTTTCATATTATTATATCCGTTATATTCTTGTCTTTTCACATTGTGTCGGCAAATCTGTATGCCACAGAAAATTATATGGCACCGGATTCGCCGGCACAATCCACAAAGATATGCAAAATCGTCCATAAACCAAAGGAGCCGGCTGAAAACTGTCAGCCAGGCTCCTTCTTTGGTGTTGTCAGCTAATTCCGGTTTGTGCGATTCTTACCAGTTGAACTCGAATCTGATGTCCCTCGGTATTCCAGCTCCGTTGACTTTCTCTATGTCAGCGGCAAGCTCTTCCGTAATGTTGGCATGCTTTGACGAATACTGCATTGCGAAGTCGCGGTTTCCTGTGGCCTGTGTCTCCAATATCAGCCCAGCCCATAAATCCACGCTTTCGAGAGCCTTGCCGAAATCAATGTGGTATGAGCCGTCCGCGTTTCTTGTGAACGCGTCGTTCTCTGCCATGAAATTGTAGCACATCATGTTGGCCTTGCCATGTGAAGAGGCGAAGCCGAAGCGCACGGAGCGCACGATGCCTGCGATGAAAGTCGTGAGGGCCTCTTCCTTGGTTATTCCGGTAATCTCGCCCATGTCGATGAGCCTGCATACCATGAACAGCCCGAGTATGTCGGCCTTGGCCTCTTCCCAGGTGGTCTTTTCAGTACCCATTGCCTCATCAACGGTTCCGAGTCCGTTTACGGTCTGCTTCACTCCGAGTCCGTGTGCCACCTCATGGAAGGTGACATTCCAGAAGAACGCGTCAGGGCTGAGATACTGCTGCTGCGCAGGCTCCACAAGGGCCTTGCCGATAGGAAGAAGTATCTTGTCGAATTTGGCCATCATGCTGTTGTAGAGCTGGAGCCTGCGTGCACCCTTGGCCGCATGGACACGCTCGTCGTTCGGAAGGTTTATTGCGATTGTCTTGCTGCCGGCATTGCAGTCGCCCGCATAGAATATCGCGTCATATACGTTCAGGTCAGAAGACGTTCCCGGTACGAATGTCTTGTACTCCGGAGCGCACGGTAGCATGGTCTGCAATGTAGGGAGCAGTGAGACGTATTTTGCGAGATTTGCGCTTTTCTTCTCGTCTTTCAGGAGGATGAAGCACTCGTATGACGCCTTTGCCTCGTTGAGCTTGTCGTCGTAGTTCTCGATTGGGCCTATCACGAGGTCCATATTGCAGTCCTTCATGTCCATCCATGCCATGTCGCTGGCGAAGTAGTCGTCTGTCCTGAAAGCTTTTACGCGTTCCGTAAGATAAGTCCTGAGGCCTTCGTTCGAAGTGAGCGCAGCGGCTTCCTCAAGCAGGGCGCACACCTTGTCAAGCTCTTCCTTGTACTCATCACGGTACCATACGGTCTTGAGCGCTCCGTTTTCATCACGCCTGATGACTGTGTAGAGGCTGTTCTTGTCCGGGTCTCCGAATGCGGCGAACTCTTCTGCCGTCATGTCCTGGGGATAATAACAGCATCCTGCAGGCTTGCTTCCGTATCCGCTGATGAAAGGAGTGTTGTCATCCAGGCGGTCCCATGGACCATAATTTATCATGGCATATGTTCTCCCGTTGCTGTCCTTGAGGGCTTCCATTACGGATTTGTCTCCGAATGTCTGCTTCCAGAACAGGCCGTCCATTATTTCTCCTGCCTGGCGGAACAGGCCTATGATTTTCTTGTCATTGTCGGACAGTGCGTCATAAAGCGGAGAGCTTACTTCCACTACAGCATAGCTTTCGACTTTCTCCTTAAGTCCATTGTCTGTGCCGCCGCATGATGCCACGGCCAGTGCAGCAGTTGCCGCAAATATCATCTTCTTCATTTTTGTTGTGTTGAGATTGGGGAAACATTTGAAATCACCTCATGTGACATCAAAAAAGGGCGCTAAACAGTTTTAGACGCCCTTTTCTTGTTTCCGTTATCCGATTAATTAGAAAGAAACTGCGATTCCGATGAAGTCCTCAGCCTTAAGGGCGGCTCCTCCGATCAGACCTCCGTCGATGTCAGGGCAAGCGAAAAGCTCCTTTGCATTTGACGGCTTGCATGAACCACCGTAAAGGATTGAGATTTCCTCTGCGAGAGCACCGAACTTCTCAGCAAGAACCTTGCGGATTTCTGCATGAATCTCCTGTGCCTGCTCTGCTGTTGCAGTCTTGCCTGTTCCGATTGCCCAAACTGGCTCGTAAGCTACGATAACCTTTGACATCTCCTCTGCAGTGAGGGTGAAAAGCACGTCTTTAACCTGCTCTGTAACAACCTCGAAGTGACGTCCAGCCTCGCGCTCCTCAAGCTTCTCGCCGATGCAGAAGATAGGTGAAAGGCCTTTCTCAAGAGCAAGCTTAACTTTCTCAACGAGCTTTGCTGATGTCTCTCCGTAATACTCCCTTCTCTCAGAGTGTCCGAGAATCACATACTCGCAGCCTACGCCTGCAATCATGTCAACTGCAACCTCTCCTGTGTATGCACCCTTGGTGTGGTCTGCGCAGTTCTGGGCAGAAAGTCCTATTGCTGTGCCTTTGATGGCATCAGCTACAGGATACAGGTGAGTGAAAGGAGGAGCTATGATGAGCTTTACCTCTGCCGGTACTTCAGCGGCCTTTGCTGCCACTGCCTTTGCGAGCTCAACGCCCTCTGCAACTGTGGTGTTCATCTTCCAGTTGCCTGCTACGATGTGTTTTCTCATTTTCTTGATATTTTGAATTAAACTTTATTTCCAATAAATCCGTGCCTTCGAGCGAAAGGACGAAAAACACGCAAATTTAAGAGTTTTTTCCGAGACTTCGGTAATGTGCGGCTATAATTGTCGGATGACAACTCCTATTTTCTTTGATTTGCTCCACATCCATATTTTTCCTTGGGAGTCTGTTTTTTCCACCGAAAATTCAACTCCCTTCTCAGTCCTGGTGTCATTGGCAGTCGTCCATTCCACGTCAGCCTTGAGCGTCTGGTCCACGTGCCGCGGCATCTGGTTGCATCTTACGATGAACCAGTATTCGAGAGCGTCATCATATACGCGGAATTCTTTCTTTTCTTCATTGAAGCCAAGCTGGCAGCTGCTTTCATTGTAGCTCATCTGCAGCTTCCCTTTCCAGGTAAGGGAGATGTCGCTTCTTTGCAGAAGCACCTCTGTGACATCATATTTATCACATGAGGCCGCCAGCAGCGCCACGGTAAGAATCATTATAATCTTTTTCATAATTGTCCGGTCTTTATGCTTTTTTCAATTATGTCCACGCTTCCGTCTTTCCATTGGATATTTGCCCTCAGGATGCCGTCTGAGGTTATCGTAAAACGGCCGTCGGGCTCAGGCGTTACGGGCTGCCCGTTGAATGTCCACTTGATTTCAGCGGCGCCGGAGGCATTATATACCCTGAGCGGTATCCTTGTGCCTTTTGCTAAGCTGCCGCTTCTGACTGATTTGCTCAGGAAGATGTACGGCCAGCTTACCGGAGACTGCCTTGTGGTCATGAATGATGTGCTCTTGCTTTCTCCTTTAAGCTCTCCGATTTCAAAATGCACGTTGATAGTATAGGTCTTGTTGCCAGGTTCCAGGCCTTCGAGCACAACTGCATATTTTCCGCTCTGGTAAGGCTTGACTTTCAGAACTTTGTTCTCTTGTGAACTTTTGCCCCAGGTTACGGTGGCTTCGGATGAGTATGGCCTGCTGCTTTCGAATGTTATTATGGCGGCGTCTGCGAATGGCTCGGCTTTCAATTTCTCTGGAACGGGAGGAGTAGAGGCACTTCCCAACCCCGTGACACCGAATGATATCCGGTTGCCGTCAAGCCTGATACCGGTTATGGATGCGCTGCACGGATTTCCGCTCCAGAATTTCAGCCCGGGATTGCTCTGCGGTGTCAATTGCGTAACTGAACCATAAGGGAAGAATACTCCCTTTATGTTTCTCATCAGGCTTATGTAATTGGACTGGCTCGTGAATCCGTTGGCCCTTCCGTCCGCTTCTATCAAATCCGCGCACTGATGGTCGCGGTATGCGTTTACCGTATTCGTCTGCTCCCATCTTTTCAGATATGCGGGTGATTTGTCGATATGATAGACAAGCATGCCGTTTCCTCCGCACCATGCATCCCATCCTTCTGACGATCGGCATTCGATGAGGTAGTATTCTCCGGGAGTGTCAGTGTCCAGCCTGCAATAGGTGCCGTTTAAATTGACTGGCTCGAGAGTGTAGGTTCCGTCGCTTTCTATCATTATGGGATTCCCGATACCGAGTATCTCCCGTTCAATGGCATTGAAATAAGGGGGAGTATTGCCGTTGTTGTTCTGGTTCCCGCTGTCCATCAGGGCGGTGCGGCCCCAAAGTCCTGCGGCCCATCCTCCCTTGTCGTCGTAATCTGTGTCGTACAGGTCCGGAAGCCCGAATGTGTGGCTATATTCGTGGCAGAACGTCCCTATGCCTGCCAATACCTGGGTCGTGCCTGTCCTTGTCAGCTCGCTGGTACAGGCGTATCTGTCAATCCGCTTGCCGTCCAGCCTGAGGCTGATGCCTGCTCCGCTGTATATGTACCATGCGTGCGACCATATGCAGTCCTCTCCGGCTCCCTCTGCCTCGTCACCTCCGGCAAAGAACACGAACACATTATCTACCGTCCCGTCTCCGTCATCGTCATAAAGCGAGAAGTCAATCTCGTTATCGGCAAGTATGCAGGCTTCCTGTATCATTTCTGCCGCATTCTTGTCATTCCCGTAACTGTCATTTCCTCCGTAGTATGCCCTCTTTTTGCTCAATGTGACAATTTCGCTGACTGTAAAGGAAAAATCCATAGCACCGTTGAACTGTGCGTCGAAATATTCTTTTGCGCTTCCTGTGGCCCCGTTTTGCCTGTAGCCCTCCTGGGTAAGCATATTCACGAAACTCTCCTTGCTGTACCGGAATTTCACGTCCTGGTATTGTGCGAGAATCACAAGTCCGTGCTTCGAGCCTTTCTGTTCTCCGGCCCGCACATCAGGTCCGGCCTTTTCCATGATTCTCTTTATCAGTGGCTTAAGCTCGTCTTCCGCGCAGATGCTTCGTTTTGAGGCGGCTTTTTCTGCGAGTATCCCGTAGGGTATCGCGCGGCTTTCGGCGAGCACTGACGATGGCACTTTCCCGCCTACCCGGAAACCGCTGCAGGAAATTCTTCCGTCTGAACCATAGTTGGCATAGCACCACCAGCCGTCCTGGTCTTGGATTATGGCGTTCCCGCTTTCCGTAGTTTTTATCCTCATGAACTCGTCGCCGCTGAAATATGCCCCGAATATGCTCCCGTCAGGCTGCTGCAGCTGTATCAGTCCGCATCTTGCAGGACGTGCGTCTGTACCTATATATAATAAGAGGAGAGCTATTATAAAAAGTGCTGATTTTCTCTTCATGAAGTATTTTTTTTATATATTGCTTACGGCTTTTTGCTACCTTTGCAAACGGATTGCATATTTAGACATTTTTTATGAGACTGACAAGATTATTCGTTTTTTCTTTTGTTCTTGCCTTGTCGTGCCATGGAGCGGCTGATGCCCAGCAGAGTACCGTAGATAAGATAAACAGCTACGGGACGTTTGACCATTGGTGCCGCAGGGAAATCAAGGAATCCGCGGTCATAGGCGGCAAGACAAAATACCTCTATGAATTTTATGGCGACGGGCAGACCCTTTGCACCGGAAAGGAGCCGTTCTGCGCTCCGGACGGATATATGTGGCGCACGAATAATGTGCTTGCTGTGGTTGCTGGTGTCGTGAAGACCAACAATACCGTTTTTCCGGAGAAGAGGGGAAAGGGTTATTGCGCGAGAATAGAGACTCATATCGAGGAGGTGAAGGCTCTTGGTATAGTGAATATGGATGTATGCTGTCAGGGTGCACTGATGATAGGTCGTTTGGTCGAGCCGATCCGTGACACCAAGGATCCTATGTCCAAAGTTCTCTACGGGATACCTTTCGAAGGTGCTCCCAAGGCTCTCAGACTGGATTACAAGGCGGAAGTTGGGCATGAGGTCATCCGCGGGACCGGGTTTTCGAAACTTAAGAATATGGGTGTTCCGGACTGGGCGGAGATTGTAGTGATTCTGCAGAAGCGCTGGGAAGAGCCTGACGGCAGTGTGCATGCCCTGAGGGTTGGGACAGGCATAGAGCGCATAAAGAAAAGCATACCTCATTGGATTAACGGCCACGAGATTCCTGTATGCTATGGTGACATTACGTCACTTCCTCATTATGAGGAATATATGGGGCTGAACAATGACCCTGAAAGGGCTTACCATACCATAAACAGCCGCGGGGATAATGTGGTGGTCCATGAGGAAGGATGGGCGGAAAGCGGAACTGAACCTAATTTCCTTATGGTGCATTTCCTGTCAAGTTGCGGCAAGGCCTTTTATGGCGGCGTCGGCAATATCTTGTGGGTGGACAATGTGGAGCTTGTGATGTAGTCAAGGCAGTTGTATGGTTCTTCTTCAATTTTGTTGCAATTTCATCCTTGCGGTTTGGTACATTTTTATC
>OFGR01000373.1_pt1 | contig 46821 bp, 38 predicted proteins | sample 1521811 | NCBI WGS metagenome assembly OFGR01 (sample SAMEA3504098, study PRJEB24116) | mouse gut metagenome | biome: mouse gut; feature: mouse-associated habitat; material: faeces | place: Denmark | collected 2011 | reverse complement strand
TCTTCCTTTTTCTCCACCAAATTTCAAGATAAAAGGAAGCATGATTGATAAAATCAATAAAATAGTAGGAAATAAAGAACCTGCTGTTAAAAAAATTTCATTAAAACTGCCTGTTTTTGTAATACCAATAGCAACTAAACTAATAACAGTTCCCAACAACAAAGACATTATTCCTGAAATCAATCCAAAAATATATTTTTCCAGTACATAATCTTTTCGTGTTATCGGTAAAGAAAATAAAAAAGCATTTCCATTATCAAATTCATCATAGCTAATTGAACTCAATGAGAATAATGCCCCCACAAAACCTAAGAAACCAATCGGAAACGAAGTCCCCGGAGATACTATTATCATTATTATAGATATAGCAGTAATAGCCATAAAGAAGTTTTTCTGTCCTTTCAGCAATTTAAAATCTTTAATCAATAAACCTTTCATTATTCAACACCTCTAATCATCATTGTTATTACTTCGTCTATATTTCCTTTTTCAATCGCCATTTGAGGATAATTTTCAGCATAATATTGTTTTTGATTAGTTAAACAACTATATCCATAGCTTTCTTTTTTGGTACGTAAAATATATTGTCTATCTAATTTGGAATATTCTTCTTCATCAACTTTAAGTAGTGCATAATCGCTTAGTAAAACATCAGTATCTTCGTGCATAATTACTTTTCCTTGATGTATCATATAAAGGTCATCACAGAAGCCTTCCAGGTCACTGGCAATATGGGAGCTGATTAAGACAGCACGCCCGTCCGTTTCCATATATCCGCGCAGCATCCCGATAATTTCATCCCGGACAAGCACATCCATGCCCGCGGTCGGCTCGTCAAGGATAAGCAGCTGCGCTTCATGGCTGATGGCTGCCAGCACTTGGAGCTTGCGCTTCATGCCGGTGGAAAATTCCTTTATCTTTTTATCCAGCGGCAAATCAAATTTCCTGCAGTTTTCCAGAAACTGTTCACGGTGAAACGCCGGGTACATGCTTGCCAGCACCGGTACCAGGCTGCGGATATCCAGATAACCGCTGAACCCGGAATCTGCCAGCACGGTTCCGATTTTCTGCCTGTCCTGGGAATTCAGCTTATCTGCCGGCTTTCCCAATACCTGTACCCTGCCGCTGTCACAGCTGATTAACCCGAGTATGGCCTTAAAGGTCGTGCTTTTTCCTGCGCCATTTGGCCCAATCAGCCCGGTAACACATCCGGGACGTACCTGCATGGAGCAGTCCATGCCAAATTCTTTATACTGTTTTTTCACATGTTCCAGTTTTATCATTTTCTAATCCTCCAGCACAATCTGAAATAATTCTGTCAGCTCCTGGTCACTCATGCCGCAGCTTCTGCCTTTGCGGATAGCCATATCGAAATCGGCTTCCACCTCTTTTTTCTTTTCTTCCAGCAGAATACCCTGATTCGCAAGCGTCACAAAGCTTCCTTTTCCATGCACTGTTACAATAAATCCTTCCTCATCCAGTGCATCATAGGCTTTTTTGACCGTCAGCGCACTTACCTTTATCTCCTTTGCCAGCGTGCGTACCGATGGGAGCATGGTCTGTTCCTTTAATTCCCCGTTCATAATTTTTGCTTTCACCTGTGTCACAATCTGCTCATAGATGGGCTGCATCGAGGAATTGCTGATGATAATGTTCAAATTCATTCCCCCTTTGTTATAAACAGTATATAACAGCATTGAACTGTTGTCAACTGTTTTATACTGTTTATCCAAAAATTTCCTATTTTGCTGCAATGCAAAACAGGCCCGCATGTTTCACACAGAAAAACCGGCATCTGTTTCCAGCCTGCCGGTTTTCCTGTCTTTCTTTATTCTGTCTATCTGTTTCTGCCTGTTTTCAGCAGGCAGCTTCTGTTTCTGTTTCCATTTGCAGCTCCTGTAACTGTGAGGTACAGTGCCCGCACCTGAACGCACCGATTGGAATTTCCATCAGGCAGTACGGACAGGTCTTGACAGCCGGAGCCGGCGGTTCTTCCTTTTCCTGTTCCAGATGCGCAAGCCTTGCCGCCTTTTCCTGCAGTGCATGAAATACTTTCAGAATCAGGAATATAATAAATGCCATCAGCAGGAAATTCACAACGGCAGTCACAAACTTCCCGTAATTAAGCGTGACTTCGCCCAGGATATTTACAGAGAGCCTGTCAAAATTCATGCCGCCAAACAGCCCGAGTACCGGAGATATGACATCTTCCGTCAGCGAAGTAACAATGCCGGAAAACGCACCCCCGATTAAAACACCGACTGCCATATCCATAACGTTTCCGCGGGAAATAAAATCCCTGAATTCACTGATAAATCCTTTTGCCTTCATTTCAGCAATTCCTTTCTTTCGTAGTCAGCACCTTTGCCAAAGACAATTCTAATACAAATCCTGCTGAAAGTAAATACATATCAGTCCTTTTCATAAGAAAGCGTCAGCTTCAAAATCTCATTCTGTGCCCGCAGCCCCGTTATCACGCCTGAGAGAAATGCCAGTTTTTCCGGCCCGCTGCTGCCCCTGATTTCACATTTCGTGCCTTCCACACTGCATTCCGCCTGGCTGTCCGCTTCCGCCACGCAGCCGCACAGCAGGTTTTTCTGTTTTTCCGTTATTGGCAGTGCTGTTTCCAGTTTTATCAGATACATATGCCTGTCTCCTTTTTCTTTCAGCATTCCCGGCATTTTCCTGTTTTATTCTTCCTGTTTTTTTATCGTAATTACTATTTGAAAACTATTTTTGATAAAACAAAAAAAGCGGTGACAGGCCCGCTTTTTTCTGAATTGCTGCAATATTCTATTTTATTCTGGCTTTCTGCTTTCTTCTATCTCATCAATCAAACCATCAGAATGTTTTCTAATCTCCTTATTCAGCTCTCTGGTTTTTATACTTCAAATATCAAATCCCCATAAGAAGGCATCGGCCACATATCCTTATCGACCATCATTTCCAGCTTATCAACCGGAGCCCGCAGCGCTTCCATGGCTGTTTTAATGACATCCCGGTAATAAACGGCCCGGTCGCGGCCTTCTTCCATGGCAGAACCGACCTCGTCTGCTTCCACCAGCTTCTTTAACGCGCCTTTTGTTTCTGCAAGAAGCGCAGATACTTCCCTAAGCAGCTCCGTCTGGACGCTGACGTCCGCATCACAGGCTGCCCGCACCCCGTTAATCGATGCTGCCAGTGCGGTCGTAAATTTAATAACTGCCGGAATAATCTGCTTGCCCGCAATGTCAATCATAGCCTTTGCTTCAATATTGGTCATTTTGGCATATGTTTCGTATTCAATCTCGACACGCGACTGCAGCTCTGCCTTTGTAAATACATTGAATTTTTCAAATACCGCAACGGACTTTTCTGCCGTATAAGCCGGGATGGCGTCTACCATGGACTTAATATTGGCCAGTCCGCGCCTTTCTGCCTCCGCAACCCATTCGTCCGAATATCCGTTTCCGTTGAAAACGATTCTCTGGTGTCCGGCTGCATACTGCTTGATTAAATCATGTACGGCCACATTAAAATCTTCTGCTTTTTCAAGCACGTCGCAGGCTTCGGAAAAAGCTTCTGCCACAATCGTATTTAATACCACATTCGACTGTGCAACGGAATCCTGGGAGCCGACCATACGGAATTCAAACTTGTTGCCGGTAAATGCAAACGGCGACGTGCGGTTGCGGTCTGTCGCATCCCTGCGGAAATCCGGCAGCGTCTTTACGCCCGTTTCCAGCATCTGCCGTTTAATGGAATGCGTCGCCATGCCCGTGCTGATTAACTGTGAAAATACGTCCTCAAGCTGCTCGCCTAAAAATACCGACAGAATGGCTGGCGGTGCTTCGTTTGCGCCAAGCCTGTGGTCATTCCCGACATCGGCCGCCGAAGCGCGCAGCAATTCCGCATGCTCATCCACCGCTTTGATAATACAGGTCAGCACCAGCAGGAACTGAATGTTTTCGTGCGGCGTAACGCCCGGCTCCAGCAGGTTTATCCCGTCATTGGTCACCAGCGACCAGTTGTTATGCTTGCCCGAGCCATTGACGCCTGCAAACGGCTTTTCATGGAGCAGGCACTGCAGGCCGTGGCGTCCTGCCACTTTTTTCAGCGTTTCCATAATCAGGTGGTTATCATCCACCGCAACGTTGCACTCTGCATAAATCGGTGCCAGCTCGTGCTGTGCCGGAGCCACCTCGTTATGCTGCGTCTTGGCCGATACGCCCAGCTTCCAGAGCTCCTTGTTGACATCGCGCATATAAGCGGCAATGCGTTCCCGGATTGTCCCGTAATAATGGTCATCCATTTCCTGTCCTTTTGGCGGCATTGCCCCAAACAGCGTGCGGCCTGTAAAAATCAGGTCCTTGCGCTGCAGGTATTTCTCCCGGTCTACAATAAAATATTCCTGCTCCGGCCCGACAGACGGCGTAACCTTTTTTGACGTCGTATTGCCAAACAGGCGGATAAGCCTGACTGCCTGTTCATTGATTGCTTCCATCGAACGCAGCAGCGGCGTTTTCTGGTCGAGCGCTTCACCCGTATACGAACAGAAAGCCGTCGGAATGCAGAGTGTCGCGCCCGCTGCATCCTGCCGGACAAACGCCGGGGAAGTGCAGTCCCATGCCGTATACCCTCTTGCCTCAAACGTCGCGCGCAGTCCGCCGGATGGGAAGGAAGAAGCATCCGGCTCTCCTTTAATCAGCTCTTTGCCGGAAAAGCTCATCAGCACTTTGCCGTTCGGCATTGGCGCTGTAATAAAGGAATCATGTTTTTCAGCAGTCACCCCGGTCAGAGGCTGAAACCAGTGTGTATAATGCGTGGCACCCTTTTCAATGGCCCATTCTTTCATTTCATGCGCAACAACATCAGCGGTCGCAAGGTCTAAGTCAGCACCATTTTCGATAATTTCCCTCAGTTTCTTATAAACCTTTTTCGGCAGGCGCGCCTGCATGACAGAATCATCAAACACATTTTCTCCAAAAATGTCTGCTACATTAAAATATTCGCCCATATTTTTTCCTTTTTTTCCTTTCTTTCCATCCAAACGGATATGTATGTTCTGAAAAAAAACAAGGATGCCCCACCCGGAACACCCTTGTTTGTTTCTTACTTACCATTAACATACACCAATTTTATGCGGATTACAAGACTTTCTTTTTTCTTTTCGGAATTTCAGGAATCATTTGAAAATTCATCCAGATTCTTTCCGATTTTTCAGCAGATTTACCAAATCCGCAGATTTAAGCTTTTCCTACGGAACCGAATAATTCCATTTTCTCTTTTACCGTAGCCTTGATTGCTTCTGCACCCGGTGCTAACAGCTTGCGCGGGTCAAAGCCTTTGCCTTCCTGGTCTTTGCCAGCTTCGATATATTTGCGGGTTGCTTCCTGGAAGGATAACTGGCATTCGGTATTTACATTGATTTTTGCAACGCCCAGAGAGATTGCCTTTTTAATCATGTCTTCCGGAATACCGGTACCGCCGTGAAGCACTAACGGCATGTCCCCTGTCTCTTTCTGTACGGCATCAAGCGTTTCGAAGCTTAAGCCTGCCCAGTTTTCCGGGTATTTTCCATGAATATTACCAATGCCTGCTGCAAGCATGTCTACGCCAAGGTCTGCAATCGCCTTGCATTCCTGAGGGTCTGCACATTCGCCAGCGCCTACCACACCGTCTTCCTCGCCGCCGATAGAACCTACTTCTGCTTCAATCGATAAGCCTAAGTTGTGGGAAACTGCAACCAGCTCTTTTGTCTTTGCAACATTTTCCTCAATCGGATAATGGGAACCATCAAACATGATAGATGTAAAACCTGCCTTGATGCACTTATAGCATCCTTCGTATGTACCGTGGTCTAAATGCAGTGCAACCGGAACCGTGATTCCGAGTTCTTCATCCATGGCTTTCACCATAGCGGCAACCGTCTTAAACCCTGTCATGTACTTTCCAGCACCTTCGGATACGCCTAAAATAACCGGGCTGTTCAATTCCTGTGCTGTTAATAACACAGACTTTGTCCATTCCAGGTTGTTAATGTTAAACTGGCCTACCGCATAATGTCCGGCTTTTGCTTTCTTGAGCATTTCTGCTGCTGATACTAACATGTCAAACTCCTCCATATTCTATCGATTTGATTTTTGTAAGGCATTGTGCCTTTTGCTGTTTTCATCATATCATTTTTTGCTGGAAAAATAAAGAACATTTTCTGATACATTCCAAAAAAGCCGGGCCACGAAAAAAATAAACTATTTTTTTCTCCGAAACGTCATATTTCCCATAAAAATGGTAGTATATAGGTAAAGAAACATTTTACCAGAACACAGCGGGGGTTCCAATGAACACATACAAGACATTCTGCGGCAAAGCGCTGGAAGACGACAAAATTATTGAATTATTTGATGCAAGGTCAGAAAAAGCAATTCAGGAACTCTCCAGTAAATACGGAGAATTATGCAAAAAAATTTCATACAATATTTTAAATGACTGGCAGGATGTCGAAGAATGCATCAACGATGCCTATCTGGGCATATGGAACCGCATACCGCCCGAGCGCCCCAATCCGCTGGCAGCTTATGTATGCCGGATTGTCCGCAATATTTCTTTGAAAAAATCCCGCTATAATCTTGCCCGAAAGCGAAACAGCTCTTATGATATTTCCATCCATGAACTGGAAGAATGCATTCCTGCGGGCAGAAATGCGAATCCTCATGCGCAGGAAATCCTGACAGAAGCGATTGAACGTTTTTTGGATTCGTTAGACCAAAACAGCCGGGTCATGCTGATAAAAAGGTACTGGTATGCGGATTCTGTCAGCGAAATAGCAAACGTCTTCGGAATGCGCGAGAACAGTGTCTCTGCAAAATTAATGCGGCTTCGAAGAAAACTGAAAAAATATCTGGAACAGGAGGGCATCCGGTTATGAAAGAAAAACATACCCACAAAGATTTACCTGCTTTTCAGGCTGCATGGGAACAAGTAAATGACCGTTTTTTAATAGAAGCTTATCATTTCTGTCCCGTAAAAACACACCGCAAAGCATATGTTACATATACCATTCTGGCCTCTATGCTCTGCCTTTCGTTTCTGGCTGCCAGATACTTTTCCTGGAACATGAGGCCGCCTGTCACTGTTTACGCTTACGGAACGAATGCGCAGCTTACCGAATCCCAGACGGTTACATCTGCAGGCACCATCAGCGACAGCGGTGAAATGAACGGAATTCCCCTGATGTTTTATGTATTAGGAGAAAATATAAAAAGCATCCGCTTTTCGTGTAAAAATGAATGGATAGAATTTATCGACTGGACAGAAAAAAGAGCCAGCTATGGATTAAGCAAAAATTTTACAGTTCCATATGGCTGCAGCGAAGAAGACTATTATTATCTGGTTATTTACTGGCGGCCCAGCAATCTCCTGCAAAAGCTGCAAAAAAGTAATCGTATTGCAGACCTTGCAGCAGAAGAAAAAAATGATTTGATTGTCATGGAAATAACAGATGAAAACGGCCGCTGCCATACCCAGGCCATCGAGCTGCACCTTAGTAATGACGGGCGTTTTCACGCATCTGTCCGCGATTATAAAATCAGGCCGGAAGACCATTTTATTTCGCTGCCAGACAGCCAGCCAATCAAACATATGCCATAAAATATTATTTTTAACTGTGACAGCATATCCTGTTTATAATTTCAGTCAGATACAGAAGGAGATTCCTATGAAACATTTTTTCTTTATTTATATTGTTTTATTGCTTATATGCTTTACAGGATGCTCAGGAAGTGTAAGTTCCAATCATCATACAAATACAGGCGATTTCTCAAAAATGAAAGAGGAACATCTTTCTGATTCAGCACAGGAACCTCCTGCGGAACACATTCCTGATTCAGAACCTATAACATCCCAGGGAAACCTGCTTCCAGAATTATCCGAAGATGAACTTTCCCGAGCGCTGCAAACAGCAGGCGATTACTACCGTTCCATTCATCGTGAACCGCTTTCCATGAAACAGACACAAAGAAATCCCAGATATGACATTTATGAAGATTATGATGAAGCGGAACTTATATGCTTCGAGGTATCAGAAGAAAATGCTGCTGAAAAAAGATACATCACGCTTGGCAGCAAGGATAACTGGAATCGTTTTGAGGTTTTAAATGAAGGGTACTAAAGAGTGAACCGGACTGTAAAATTCTCCCACTCGGATATTGATTTTTTCCATAATTCCGAATATAATGGATGCATATACGCTTGCACCAGACATACCGTAACCGAATACGCAGGAGGATTTATGGAATTAAACAGACTGGTAAAAATAGCATTTGACAAGCCGGAGCACTGTGATTCATGCGGCTGTGACCTGGAATATAAAGGAATCGGCCGCTACCAGTGTGTCAGCTGCGGCAATGAAATGCTGGATGACTACGGAAAAGTGAAAGAATATTTCAGGGTACACGGTTCTGCCCCGCTGTTTGAGGTTGTCAGGGAAACAGGCGTCAGCCGTGAAAAAGTCCGGCTGATTTTAAGCGGCGACTATCTGGACATCCGCAACTGACGGTGCGTTCTGCCGCCGGATTCCGCAGCCGTGCGTTCTGCCGCCGGACATCCCCATGGCACATCCCTGCAGAATCCGCCTGTTTTTAATCTTCCCTGGCTTTCACCATAATTTCGACAGCCTGGTGGCAGTTTTTAATCTCTGTTTCCATATGCGTGCCGCCATATTCCCCGTCCAGCGTCCATGGCACTGCCTTTTCTGCCAGAAACCGGATTCTGCCTGTCTTAAAGGAATAAATCAGCTCTGTATTATCAACCCTCGCGAGCAGGGATGTAATAATCTCATTTAATTCCAGCGGGTTTTTCGGCCGTTTGATAAGCGTCACTTCAAACACGCCGTCATCCAGCAGCACATTTTTCCCGGCAATCTGCTTAAATCCGCCCACGGATATGGAATTGGAAACCATTCCGTAAATAAATTCGCCTTCCAGCAAAACATCCTCATATTCCACCTGCATGTTATATGATTCGATTTCCAGAAGGCTTTTTGCCCCCTGCAGGATATAAGCTGCATGGCCCAGCAGGTTTTTCAGCTCCTGGTTTGTCTGGTAGGACACTTCTGTAAAAATCCCGAATGCCGCTACATAAATAAAACTGTTATCATTAAACTGCCCGACGTCACACGCAAACCGCTCTCCCCAGAGTGCTGTTTCAGCTGCTTTGAGTACATTTTTCGGAAGCTTTAAAGAATTTGCAAAATCATTCGTGCTTCCCATCGGAATATATCCGATTGGCCTTTTTTCCGAAAGGCGCATCATGCCGGTCACTGCTTCGTCCAGCGTGCCGTCCCCGCCGCTGCATACAATCAGGTCATAGTCCCTGCTTTCACGCTCCACGGTGTCTGCCGCGTCCCCCGGGTACTGCGTCGGGCGGACGGTAACCTGATAATCGCTTTTTACCATAAGGTCAATAATATCTGCCAGTTTTGCCTTAATCGAAGCTTTTCCTGCGTGGGAATTATAAACAAATAATAATTTTTTCATGCCTGGTCATTCCTTTTTTCATAGCCTGTCTGTTCTGCTGCTTCTTCTAATTTGCGCAGCCTGTGATTGACGCCTGATTTTCCAACCGGCGGGCTGCATAAAGTCCCCAGCTCTTTTATCGCGGCTTCCGGGTATTCCATGCGAAGCCGCGCCATTTCCTGCAGCTGCCTGGAAAGCTCTTTCAGCTTTCCCTGCTTTTGCAGAAAACGGATGGCTTCCTTCTGGCGGCAGGCTGCACTGACTGTTTTGTTAATATTTGCCGTTTCACAGTTCACGCGGCGGTTAATATCATTGCGCATTTCTTTGATAATACGCACATTTTCCAGATTCATCAGTGCGGCGTGCGCCCCCATGACATTCAGCGCATCTACAATCTGCGAGCCTTCTTTCAGGTATACGATTTCATGATTCTTGCGTGATACGATTTTTGCATCCAGCTCAAATGCCCGAAGCTGTTCCCGCACCTGCTGCGCTTTGTCACGCGCATTGCAGACAATTTCAAAATGATAGGATTTCTTCGGATTGCTGATGGACCCGGATGTCAGAAACACGCCCCTTAAAAACGCCCGCCTGCAGCAGCTTCTTTTCAGCAGCGCATCACAAACCCGCAGCCCCTCATGAATCCGGCCGTCCTGCTCCATAATCTGCAGGGACAGCAGCAGCCTGCGGACATCCTGCTGCGCAGTCAGCTTTACCACATGGGAAAGCTTGTTTTTCTGCTGCAGGTGGTGCACCTGGGTGACCTCTGCCGCAAGGCCGGCTGCCCGCAGCAGCCCCTGATAGCGCAGCGCCGCCTGCTCCTGCTCTGTCACAAATACAACGTACAGGCAGCCGCCTTCTTTTTGCATGCTTCCGGCTCCGCAGAGCATTCCGGCCAGTTCTGCAAGCCGGCAGTGTGCTGCCCGGCTTTCCGCAGACAGCAGCTCCCGTTTCACCTCACTGGAAAATGACATGCACAGCCCCCTCTTTCCTTCTGCGTTTTCTTTCCATAAAGAATCCGCTTCATGCCTGTTCCTGCCTGCGCTTGGCATCTTTTTCAATATCGCGGTGTTCGATTTTCAGCCCGTAAGCCGGGTCTGTATATTCCCCCGATGTTTCCGCCGCTCTCTGCAGGCGCTGGTACAGTTCATTGGCAAGCGTCACGGAGCGGTGCTTTCCACCGGTACAGCCAATGCTGATAACAAGCTGGTTTTTTCCTTCGGCAATATAATTCGGAATCAGAAACCGGAGCATATCTTCCAGCTTATTTAAAAATACATGGGCTTCTTCGTATTGCAGCACATAATCCTGGATTTCTTTATCATTGCCGCTTTTTGCCCGCAGCCCTTCCACATAGTAGGGATTTGGCAGGAACCGGACGTCAAACACGAGGTCGGAATCTGCCGGAATCCCGTATTTAAATCCAAAGGACAGAATATTTACAAACAGGCTCTGGTATTCTTTGTTATTGACAAATATTTTTTCCAGCTCGATTTTTAACTCTCTTGTCAGAAGCCGGCTTGTATCGATAATGTAATCGGCATGTTCTTTCAAAAAAGCCAGGCGGCTGCGTTCCCTGCCGATGCCCTTATCCACGCGTTCCCCATGTGCCAGCGGATGGCTGCGCCTTGTTTCCTTGTACCGCTTGACCAGCACGGCATCCTCGGCATCCAGAAACAGAATCTCGCATTTCCTGCCGCCCGCGTGAAGGTCTTCGAGCACGGCCCGCATCTCGTCCAGGTTCTGCCCGTTTCGCACATCAATGCCAACCGCAACCTTCTGCAATTCTTCCGTAGCCGTGTCAGACAGCTCAAAAAAACGTTCTACAAGCGGAATCGGCAGGTTATCCACACAGTAGTAGCCCATATCTTCCATCATTTTCAGCGCCGTGCTTTTCCCCGCGCCCGATATTCCTGTCAAAATTACAAAACGCATGTCATTCTCCCCCTTTTTCCTATACCGGCTTTTGCCTGTTCCTGGTCATGCCGTCATGGTCAGCTATTCAAATTCCCCAATACACTTTACTTCCATTTCCAGTGCCACGCCGGAATGTTCCAGCACTTTCTGCTGCACCTGGCGGATAAGCCCGCGGATATCCGCAGATGTGGCATTTCCCGTATTGATGACAAAGCCGCAGTGCTTTTCGGAAACCTGCGCGCCGCCCACGCGAAATCCAGCCAGCCCGGCTTCCATAATAAGCTTTCCGGCAAAATTCCCCTGCGGGCGCTTAAACGTGCTTCCCGCGCTCGGATATTCCAGCGGCTGCTTTTCGATTCTGCGCTGTTTTAAGTCATCCATGCGGGCCTGTATTTCTTCCGGCCGCCCCGGTGCCAGCCGAAACTGCGCTTCCAGCACGGTCAGGTGCTTTTGGGGAATACAGCTGTGGCGGTAGGACAGGTCTAATTCCCCGCATTCCATTTCCAGCACCTGCCCGTCCTGTGACAGCACCTTCACCTTTTCCAGCACGTCTTTCATTTCCCCGCCGTAAGCTCCTGCATTCATTACAACGGCACCGCCGACAGAACCGGGAATCCCGGCTGCAAATTCCAGGCCCGCAAGCCCTGCCTTTAACGCCGCGCCAGCTGCCTGTGACAGCAGCGCCCCCGCACTGGCTGTCACACAGGTACCGTCTGCCTGCACATGGGCGTACTGCCTGGTAAACGCAATCACCACGCCCCGGATGCCCTGGTCTGCGGCCAGAAGGTTGCTCCCATTGCCGATAATCTGGTACGGCATCTGCTCCCTGCGGCAGAGTGCTGCCACGTCCGCCGCCTGCTCCGTGCGCGGCATGACAAAATAATCAGCCGGCCCGCCTGTGCGGAACGTCGTGTGGCGGCTCATTGGTTCGCTGCATAATACCTGCTCTTTGGAAAGTATTGTGCACAATTTTTGATAAAATGCTGCATGCTCCATATCTGATTTCTTTCTAAAATTATTTTATTACTATTTTTGTTCAGGCTTCTGCCAGAAACGCCAGATACCCCCGGTAAGCTTCATATAAATCTGCCTTGCTGATAATTTCCCACGGCGCATGCATGTTCAGCACCGCAACGCCGCTGTCAATGACCTCCATGCCATATTCTGCCAGAATATATGCAATCGTGCCGCCGCCGCCCTGGTCTACTTTGCCAAGCTCCGCGGTCTGGAACGCTACCTCATTGCGGTCAAAAATATCACGCAGGTGTGCCATGTATTCTGCATTGGCATCATTGGAACCGGACTTTCCGCGCGAACCGGTATATTTGTTAAATACAATGCCCTTGCCAAAATAAGCCGCATTTTTCTTATCCGAAACAGACGGGAAATTTGTGTCATAAGCAGCGCTGACATCCGACGAAAGCACCCTGGAATTCGCCAGCGTGCGGCGCAGGGCCAGCTCACTGTACTGCCCGGCTGCATGCAGCACCTCGGCAGTCATATTTTCAAAAAAGCGGGATTTCATGCCCGTGGCACCGACACTGCCGATTTCTTCTTTATCCACCAGCAGGCAGACACTGGTACGCTCCGGCACGCCTTCAAGCCCAAGCATTGCCATAAAGGACGGATAAGCGCATACACGGTCGTCATGCCCGTAGCCCATAATCATGCTGCGGTCAAATCCATAGTCCCTTGCTTCGCCAGCCGGAACCACTTCGATTTCTGCCGACAGGAAATCTTCTTCTTCCACCTGGTATTCGTCTGCCAGTATCTGAAGAATATTTGCCTTGACGCGGTCTTTCATCCTGCCTTCTTCTTTGCCGCCTTCGTTTCCTTCTTCTTTTAATTCAGCCGGAATGCTGCCAATGAGGATATCCAGGTTTTCCCCTTCGACCACCTTGGCTGCTTTTTTCTCCATCTGCTCGCCTGCAAGGTGTATCAGCAAATCGCTGACGCCGAATACCGGGTCTCCCGGCTTATCCCCGATGCTGACCGGTATCACCGTGCCGTCTTTTTTTACAAAAACGCCATGCAGCGCAAGCGGAAGTGCCAGCCACTGGTATTTCTTGACCCCGCCATAGTAATGCGTGTCTAACATCGCCATTTCCGTATCTTCATACAGCGGATTCTGTTTCAAATCCAGGCGCGGCGAATCGATATGCGCGCCGAGAATGTTCATCCCCTGTTCCATCGGCTGTTTCCCGATTATATACATGGCCAGCCCTTTGCCCATATTGGACGCGTATACCTTATCGCCAGGCTTTAACGTTTCACCGGCCCTGATAATTTCTTCCATTTTTGTAAATCCGGCGTTTACCGCCATTTTGGCAAATTTTGCCGTGCATTCACGCTCGGTCTTGCACCCGGAAATAAACTGCCTGTATTTTTCAGCAAATTCCAGCAGCCCGGCGCGTTTTCCTTCGGGATATTTTTCCCAGATATTTTTTCTTTCCATAATAATACTGTTTCTCCATCTGCTTCTTTTATTTGATTATGATAAAATATCATAAAACCAGCTGGCATAAACCGCCTTCACATTCCTATCATCCCATTGCACAGCCGTGAATATACACGGCACCGCACTCTTTTTCCGGCAGATTCATCCTGCCTGCCGGCAAATCACGCCTGCGGGCAAAGCAGTCCATACATGCCCGCATCCGCTCCATGCCATCCATCACATGGACATTTATCAGGAATTATCCCTGGAGAGATTTTCCTGCACGCGCCTGCAAAGCTCCTGAGCTGCATTGTAGCCCATCTTTTTCTGCCTGTGGTTGACAGCGGCTGCCTCACAGATAAGCGCCAGGTTCCGGCCCGGGCGGATTGGCAGGGAATGGCATACGACTTTTGTGTCTAAAAACTCCGTATACTCCTGTTCCAGTCCCATGCGGTCGTACTCATTATCCTTTTTCCAGTCTTCCAGCTTAATAACCAGGTCGATGCTCTGCTTTTCCTTCACACACTCCACGCCATACAGCGCCTTTACATCGATAATGCCAATGCCGCGCAGCTCAATAAAATACCGGGTAATATCCGGCGAAGTCCCAATCAGGGTGCGTTCATTAATTTTGCGTATTTCCACAACATCATCGGTCACAAGGCGGTGTCCGCGCCGGATAAGCTCCAGTGCCGTCTCGCTCTTGCCGATGCCGCTCTCGCCCATAATCAGAAGCCCCTCGCCATATACATCGACCAGAACGCCATGAATGGAAATGCAGGGTGCCAGTTCTTCATTTAACACACGGATAATTTCAGCCGTAATGCTCGATGTCTTGCGCTCGGTACTGAGCACTGCCACATTATGCCTGCGGGCGATATCCAGAAAATTATCTTCCGGTATCAGGCCGCGGCAGAAAACAATACACGGAATATCGTAAGAACAGAATGCTTCAATCGCAGCCGTCCGTTTATCCGGCTCCAGCTGCCGCAGATAGGCGTATTCGACCATGCCTACTATCTGCACGCGTTCTTTCGGAAAATATTCGAAATATCCGCAAAACTGCAATGCCGGCCGGTTAATCTCAGACACGGTAATTTCGCGGATGCCCAAATCAATTTCATCCGTTAAATTTTTCATATGAAATAAATCTGCAAATCGCTGTACATTGACACCCTTCATTTTGTCTTCCTCCTAAACACCTGTATCAATATTAGTGTATCATATAATATGCGTGACAGCAATCTGTACGCATGGGAAATTTAAGCATTGTTATGGATTCTGGTTACTGGTCACGGAGTGAACAGGAACCATCCCGGAAATACTGGTATACCGCCAGCGCCGCCTTCTCATTCATGCTTTCTGCCTCGCACAGCTGTTCCACCGTTGCTTCCCGGATAGCGTCCATGGACTGAAAACAGCGCATCAGCGCTTTCCTTCTGGCCGGCCCGATTCCCGGAATATCATCCAGCACCGAATGCACCTGTCCCTTGCTGCGCAAGGAGCGGTGGTATTCAATCGCAAACCGGTGCGCTTCATCCTGAATCCTTGTAATCAGTTTAAACCCTTCCGAATTTTTATCAATCGGCAGCTCGGTATTATGAAAATAAAGCCCCCTCGTGCGGTGGGAATCATCCTTTACCATCCCGCAGACCGGAATGGACAGGTGCAGCTCATCCAGCACCTGCAGGGCAATATTGACCTGCCCGCGTCCGCCGTCCATCATAATCAGGTCCGGAAACCTTGTAAAGCTGCCATAGGCATCTTCCAGTTTTTTTTCCGCGTGTTCCCGGCGTTCTTCCATGCCATGTACAAAACGCCGCGTCAGCACCTCATGCATGGAAGCGTAATCATCCGGCCCGGTTACCGTGCGCAGCTTGAATTTGCGGTAATCGCTGCGGCACGGCCTGCCTTTTTCATATACTATCATAGAACCGACGCTTTCAAAGCCGTTCGTATTGGAAATATCAAATGCTTCCACACGGCTGATTCCCGGCAGGCCCAGAATATGGGCAATTTCCTTCATGGCTCCAATTGTCCTTCCTTCTTCGCGCCTGAGCCGCTCTTTATCCTGGTTCAGTACAAGCCTTGCGTTTTTCTGCGCCAGGTCTACCAGCTTTTCTTTCATGCCCTTGCGCGGCACCCGGATATATACCTTCTGCCCGCGCTTTTCCGAAAGCCACCGGGCAATGATTTCGCTTTCCTCAATCGCTTTCTGGAGCATGATTTCTTTCGGGATAAACGGCGTTCCGGCATAATACTGCTTGATAAAAGAAGCCAGAATCTGTTCTGTCGTATTGCCGGTTTCAATTGTGACATAAAAATGCTCCCGTCCAATCAGCCTGCCATCGCGGATAAAAAACACCTGCACAACGGCATCCCGGTCGTCTTTGGCAAGCGCGATAATGTCCTTGTCCTCGCCGTCTGAATTGGTTACCTTCTGCTTTTCCGATACCTGGCGCACGCTGTTCATCAGGTCGCGGTACTCCTTTGCTTTTTCAAAATCCAGCTGCGCGGATGCTGCCTGCATTTTCTGTTCCAGTTCTTCCAGCACCGGCTTGTAATTGCCATTTAAAAAATCCATGGCCTTTTTCATCTGCACGCGGTAATCTTCCGGGGAAATATATCCCTGGCACGGTGCCTGGCACTGGTGGATATGGTAGTTCAGGCACGGGCGCTCTTTTTTGGTATCGCGCGGAAGCTGCCTGTTACAGGTTCTGAGCTGGTACAGCCTGCGGATAAGCTCTATCGTATCTTTGACAGCACCTGCACTGGTATACGGCCCGAAATACTGCGATTTGTCTTTTTTCATCTGACGCGAAAAAAGGACCCTGGGGTATGTCTCCCCCAGCGTCACTTTAATATACGGATAAGTCTTGTCATCTTTCAGCAGGATATTGTATTTCGGACGGTGTTCCTTAATCAGGTTGCATTCCAGCACAAGCGCTTCCAGCTCAGAATCCGTAATGATATACTCAAACCGGTCAATGAGCGATACCATCTGGTCTTTGCGGATTCCTTCGTTATGGCTGGCACGAAAATACTGACGCACGCGGTTTTTCAGACTGACCGCTTTGCCGACATAAATAATCGTATCATTTTTATCGTGCATCAGGTAGACTCCCGGACGGTCCGGGAGTTTTTTCAATTCTTCCTGAATATTAAACATTATTTCCTTTCATCTTCCTTCTGCTCATTCTGCTTCCACAGCCGCTGCTCCCAGTCTGACGGATTCTGACTGCCCGCTGGAATCTGCTGGCCATTCACAGGTTTTTGATTCTGGTCATTTCCAGACATCTGATTCTGTTCTGGAACACGTCCATTCACAGGCATCTGATTCGGGTTTGCTGAAATCTGGTTCTGGATTACCGGCTGCTGTCCCGGAACGTCTGCATTCTGCTTCTGGGACATCCATCCCGATACTTCTCCCGAAACCATATTCTGTACTGGCGGGTGCTGCACTGGCATTCCTGCTCCCGGCATCAGCGGCTGCCCTGACACTCCCTGTTCCGGCTGGGCTGACGGATTCTGGCCAAATACCTGCGACTGTACCGGCATGCCTGACGGATTCTGGCCAAATACTCCTGCCGCTGGCTGGACTGGCTGTTCTGATTTTGCCGCTCCCGGCACTGGCTGGACTGGTACTCCCTGTCCCGGCTGCACGGATTTTTCTGCTCCCGGCACTGGCTGCCCTGACGCTTCCTGCCCCGGATAGCCCTGTTTTCCTGCTCCCGGCATCTGCATCTGGCCTGACACTTCCCAGCCTGGCTGCACAAATTCTCCTGCTCCTGGCACTGGCTGGCCCGGCTTCCCTGACGGATTCTGCATCGGAACCGGCGCATTCTGGCCTTTTACAATCTGGCCCTCTGGAGGCATGCCCTGGCCTGGCATATTCTGGCCCAAAGCCGGCACGCCCTGGCCTGATACCGGCATATTCCGGCCCGGTACTGGCACGTTCTGGCCTGGCATGTTCTGGCCTGGCACTGGTATCTGCTGCCCTGGCATGTTCTGGCCCGGTACTGGCATCTGCTGCCCTGGCATGTTCTGGCCCGGTACTGGCATCTGCTGCCCTGGCACTGATATCTGCTGCCCCGGCGCATTCTGACCCGGCCCCGGTACTGGCGGACGTGCAGCGTTCCACGGCTTCGACAGGTCTGCTTCTTTTTTCCTGCCGCCTTTTTTCTGTTCGTCCCCATCCTCATCCGGCGGTTGCGGAATCCCTTTCAGTTCACGGTAAATCCGCATAAATTCCTTGCCGGTAATCGTCTCGTGTTCAAACAGGTATTCTGCAATTTTATCCAGGACATCCCGGTTTTCTTCCAGCAGCTTTCTTGCTGTTTCATAGCTTTCCTTTAACAGTATCTGCACTTCCTGATCGATTTCCGCAGCGGTATTGTCACCGCAGTTTAATACCGGCCTGCCGTCCAGATAGCGGTTTTCTACCGACTCCAGGCTGATAAGCCCGAATTTTTTGGACATGCCGTACTGTGTAACCATCGCACGCGCTATCTGCGTCGCTTTCTCAATATCATTCGAAGCGCCTGTCGTAATCGAATGGAATACGATTTCTTCTGCTGCCCGCCCGGCCATAAAGGTGACAAGCCGCGCTTTCAGTTCTTCCTCGGACATCAGGTATTTTTCTTCTTCCGGTGCCTGCATGACGTAGCCGAGCGCCCCCATCGTTCTTGGCACAATCGTAATTTTCTGCACCGGCTCTGCATCCTTCTGCAAAGCAGTTGTCAGGGCATGGCCCACTTCATGGTACGCCACAATCCGTTTTTCTTCCTCGCCCAGAATCCGGTCTTTTTTCTCTTTTCCGGCAATGACGACTTCGACGGATTCAAACAAATCCGACTGGTTGACATATTTTCTGCCATTTTTTACCGCATTAATGGCAGCCTCGTTAATCATATTTGCAAGGTCAGACCCGACTGCACCGGAAGTCGCCAGCGCAATGGCATCCAGGTCTACCGTTTCATCCATCAGCACATCCTTGGAATGCACCTTTAACGTCTCTACCCTGCCCTTTAAATCCGGCTTTTCTACAATAATGCGCCTGTCAAAACGGCCCGGGCGCAGCAGCGCTTTATCCAGCACTTCCGGGCGGTTCGTTGCCGCCAGAATCAGCAGCCCCTTGGACGTATCAAACCCGTCCATTTCCGCTAACAGCTGGTTCAGTGTCTGCTCCCGCTCGTCGTTGCCGCTGCCGTAACGCGTATCACGGCTTTTTCCAATCGCGTCAATTTCGTCAATAAAAATAATGCATGGTGCCTGTTTCTGTGCTTCCTTAAACAAATCACGCACGCGGGATGCACCGACCCCGACAAACATCTCCACAAAATCAGAGCCTGCCAGCGAGAAAAACGGCACATTTGCTTCCCCGGCAACAGCCTTGGCTAACAGCGTCTTTCCGGTTCCGGGCGGGCCGACCAGAAGCGCGCCTTTGGGCAGCTTCGCGCCGATATCGGTATATTTCTGCGGATTATGCAGAAAATCCACGACTTCCTGCAGCGATTCTTTCGCTTCATCCTGTCCGGCGACATCTTTAAACGTAACACCGGTCTTTTTTTCCACATACACCTTGGCTGTATTTTTTCCGACACCCATGCCCATGCCGCTGCCCATTTTGCGCATCAAAAATCCCATGACTGCCCACAGCAGCAGGATTGGCAGCACAATGCTTAAAATATTATAGACCCAGGTTGCCGAATCATCCGGAATATACGGATAATATTCCACATTATGCTCCTTTAAAAGAGCCACCAGCTCCAGGTCATTGCCTGCAATGCCCGTATAATATGTGACCGGCACCAGCTCCTTGCCCGTCTTTTTCGGCATAATGCGGTAGCTGTTTGAGGTAACATGAACCTCGTCTACCTTATCTTCCTCTACCATTTTCAGAAATTCCGTATAGGAAATTTCTTTCGTGGTCATATCCCGCTGCCAGCGGCTGAACATGCTCATGAAAAAAAGCGCCACAAGCGTGACCAGCAGAAACAGCAGAATCATCTGACCGTTTGCATTCTTTTTATTATTGGAATTATGATTCCCATTATTGGGTGACTGATTATTCATTTCTCCTCCATCCGCTGTATTGTATGCGTCTGTCTTATTATAAGTGGAATGGTTTTAGAACGCAACATTCTAATCGTGAACTTTTTGCGAAATTTCTTATTTTTCATTAAACATTCTAACCAAACGCTAAACCAGGCAGGACAGACGCCCGTTCCTGCCGGACAAAAATCTGGCCTGCGGGAAACAGGAAAAACCTGCCTGCCGCAGACCTGACAGCTGCTGTATCATTTATTTAGGAGCATTCAGCTTTTCTGTGCTGCCAGCGCAGCTTCCACAAATCCCTGGAATAACGGATGCGGGCGGTTCGGCCTGGATTTCAGTTCCGGATGGGCCTGTGTCGCAACATACCATGGATGCTCCGGCACCTCTATCATCTCTACAATACGCCTGTCCGGTGACATGCCGGACAGACAGAGTCCGTTTTCTGTCAGAACAGCCCGGTAATCATTATTTACTTCATAACGGTGGCGGTGGCGTTCCTGAATGGTTTCTTCCCTGTATACACGGTACGCCCTGGATTCCGGGTCAAGCACGCACGGATAGGAGCCGAGCCTTAAGGTGCCGCCGATATCCCCGTCTTCGTCCTGGTCCGGCATCAGCGCAATGACCGGATGCGTCGTCTTCGGATCCAGCTCAATGCTGTGCGCATCATTCAGGCCGCATACATTGCGTGCAAACTCAATAATCGCCACCTGCATCCCAAGACACAGCCCGAGATACGGAATTTTGTTTTCACGCGCATACTGCGCGGCCAGAATCTTGCCGTCTACGCCCCGGACGCCAAATCCGCCCGGTACCAGAATGCCGCTTACGCCGCCCAGCAGGCTGTCTGCCGTCTCCGGCTTTATCAGCTCGGAATCGACCCACTGAATATCCACGGTCGTGCGGCTTGGAATGCCGCCGTGCTTTAATGCTTCCACAACGGATATATAAGCATCATGAAGCTGCGTATATTTGCCGACCAGCGCAATCTTTACTTCCCGCTCCGGATGCTTCAGGTTTTCTATCATCTCATTCCACTCTGCCAGATCCGGTTCCGGGCACGGCAGGTTCAGGCACTCGCAGGCCACCTTTGCCAGGTTTTCCCGCTCCATCGCAAGCGGGGCCTCATACAGGTATTCCACATCCAGGTTCTGCAGCACATGGCTGTTCGGAACGTTGCAGAACAAGGCAATTTTATCCTTCAGGCTCTGGTCCAGCTCATGCTCTGAGCGGCAGACAATGACATCCGGCTGGATTCCCATTCCCTGCAGCTCTTTCACGCTTGCCTGTGTAGGCTTGGTCTTTAACTCACCGGATGCTTTCAGGTACGGAATCAGCGTCACATGAATCAGCATTGCATTTTCATGCCCGACCTCATGCTGAAACTGCCGGATGGATTCCAAAAAAGGCTGGCTCTCAATATCCCCGACCGTGCCGCCCACCTCGATAATGGCAATATGCGTTTCCGGTGACGTGAAATTCCGGTAAAACCGGCTCTTAATTTCATTTGTAATATGAGGAATGACCTGCACCGTGCCTCCTCCATAGTCTCCCCGGCGCTCCTTTTGTAATACAGACCAGTATATTTTACCAGTCGTCACATTGGAATTTTTCGTCAGGCTTTCATCAATAAACCGCTCATAATGGCCCAGGTCCAAGTCCGTCTCTGCTCCGTCATCCGTCACGAACACTTCCCCATGCTGAATCGGGTTCATCGTTCCCGGGTCAATATTGATATACGGGTCAAATTTCTGCATTGTCACTTTATATCCCCTGGCTTTCAAAAGACGCCCCAGGGATGCTGCCGTAATTCCTTTTCCAAGACCTGATACAACTCCGCCGGTGACAAACACATATTTTACAGGCATAATTTTCCTCCTCAGTCTACCTCTTTTTCTTATTATAAAATCTTATCTGCTCATCCGCATCACTTTCCCTGAACAGCTCGAATCCTCCCTTTACCCCATATTCTGCCCGGTTGCACTCTGGACAGAAGTTGCCAAACTGTATGGATTTGCCGCATTTCTGGCAGTGAAGCGTGACCATTGTATGAGCATCTTCTTTATATTCCAGCCGTCCCTCACGAATCCACTGCTTTACCTGGCGCAGCGGAATGCCAAAAACCTCAGCCAGCTGGAATTCATTTACGTCGTGCTCCCTGACATACTCCCGTATTTCCCGAAATTCCATGCTGGCCTGGCAGCTTTTACATAACTCCGTCTCGGAATCTTCTGGAATCGGGCAGTGACACCATGAGCAGAATCTGCTTTCCGAAAACAACTTCCCAACAACTTCCATCTGACTTTCCCCCTATCCTAAGCTTATTACCGAATGATATCATATATTTTCTATTATACCGCAATTTGGAAATGCTGTATACTATTTTTTTCATCAAAAGAGCAAAAAGGTTTCTGCTCCTTCTTTCCGGAGCCACGGAAAAAGCAGCCTGCTGATACAGACTGCCTTCCCAGGAGTTTAGTTATGAAAATGTTAATCTATAATAAATGGAATAATTGTTAGGCGAAGCCGGCGGCTGTGCGCGCGCTGTAATCTGCCGTCAGCTCCTTTTGATGACTACAGTATATCCGCTAAATGTGTCTGAAATATGTCAGAATGCTAAAAGAATCATAAATTAATTCTTAATATTTCAAAAAGCATAAATCACGCTTTAATAAGCCCGTTCTTCCAGCAGGCTGCGCGTGACGCTGCGCATCTGCTTCGTTCCGTTTTCCGACACAAGCAGCATCGGATTTTCATCCGAGGTAAAGCAGTCCTCCGGCAGGTAAAAATGCTTTTTTTTAAGCGGCACGCCTGCCCGCATCTGGCGGATTGCCCTTGCGGCATACGGCGGCGACAGCGGATTGCACTCAAAATCCGCGTTGATTTTCCCATCCATAACGGCTTCCAGCCCGGCCCTTGCGGCGTCAAACGAAATCACAATGACATCCCCGTCTTTTCCATAGGAAACGCCCGCTTCATCCATCGCTGCGCATGCCCCGAATGCTTCGTTATCATTCTGGCAGATAACAACATCGATTTTTTCAAAGGTCTCCAGGTACTGTTCCATCACCGCCCTGCCGCCGCTTTCGGTAAAATCCCCGCATTCCTCGGCCAGCAGGTTCCATTCCCGGTGCCGTTTCAGATATTCTGCAAACCCCTCCGTGCGGCCAAGCTGCGCAGACGCGCCCAGCGTGCCGTTAATCGCCACGATATTGATATCATCCGCGCCCCGTCCCTGCCTGTTCAGATAGCTTTGCAGCCACTGTCCGGCATATCTGCCTTCCTGGACAAAATCCGAGCCGAACCAGGCTGCATAATAACGCTCGTCACAGTCAATCGTGCGGTCTAACAGAATCACCGGAATATCCGCGTGGTACGCTTCTTTCAGCACAGCCGTCCACCCGGTCGTCAGAATCGGGGCAATGATAAGATAATCCACGGGTTCCCGGATAAACCTGCGGACGGCTTCCACCTGGGCCTGCGGCTGGTTATCCGCATCCAGGAAATACAGCTCATACCCGTTTTCTTCCGAAAAAACCTCCATGCAGGATTTCGTCATTGCAATCCGCCAGTCCGATTCATGGCCGACCTGGACAAACCCCACTTTCACAAGCTTTCTGGGCAGCTGCACCCGCTCCGGCCCATCCAGTGAATATTCCCCTTCCTGGCCGGAACCCGGCAGCTTCGGCTCCTTCTGATTATCCGCCAGCTTCCAGACAGCACATGCACAAAATGCCAGAGCCAGCAGGCACGCCAGAAACAGCATGGCCGCCGGATGCTTCCGGCATTTTGCATAAACTGCTTTCATTGTCTATTGCCGGACTCCAAACTGATAGCTTGTTTTTGTCCGGTAAGTTTCCCCGGCCTTTAAAAACGGCGCTTCAAACCCCGGCTCGTTTACGGAATTCGGATAATACTGCGTCTCTAAGCAAAACCCGTGCCTTTTTTGATACACCGCTCCCTGCTTGCCAGCCTGCTCTGTAATAAAGTTGCCGGAATAAAACTGGATGCCCGGCAGGTCCGTATATGCTTTCATCACAATGCCCGTCACTGGCGAATATGCCTCTGCTGCCAGCTCAAATGCGCCCTTATGCGTTTTATCCAGTACAAAGTTGTGGTCAAAGCCGCCGCCATAACCAATCTGGATGTCGTCTGCTTCCATATCGCGCCCGATTGCCTTTGCCTGGGTAAAATCCAGCGCCGTTCCTGCAACCGGTGCAATTTCGCCTGTCGGAATCGCTTCTGCATTGATAACCGGCGTAAAATGGGATGCCCGCAGCATCAGCTCCTGCCCGAGCACGTCGCCCGACGCATGGCCGGACAGGTTAAAATACGCATGGTTTGTAAAGTTTGCCACCGTGTCTTTGTCCGACACTGCCTCGTAAGAAAGCTCCAATGCATAGTCATCCGTCAGCGTATACGTTATCTGCGCATCCATATTTCCCGGAAATCCCTGCTCCAGGTCCGCGCTCCTGCAAGAAAGCGTAATGGAATTTTCCGTATGCTCCCTGACGTCCCATACAAGCGTGTCCATGCCCTTCCTGCCGGAATGCAGGTTATTCCCGTTATCGTTTTTATCCAGCTCATATACCGTGCCGTTCACGGTTACCTTTGCATCCGCAATCCGGTTTCCATTTCTTCCGATGACTGCTCCAAAATAACACGTATTGTTTTCATAGCCCGTCACATTATCATAACCAAGCAGCACATCCTGCAGGTTTCCGTCCCTGTCCGGCACAATGACAGATACAAGCGATGCGCCGTAATCGGTCACGCGCACCTGCCCGCCGCTTTTGTTTTCAATCATATAAACGGACACTGCTTCGCCGTTCCTGCCCGTTCCAAACGATTCTTTTTTCATCTTAATGCCTTTCTTTTCTTCCCGTGTCTGGTATTTAATTTTGTCCATAATAAGCATTTGCCCCATGCTTGCGGTAAAAATGCTTGTCCTTAATGCTGTCCGGCGCCGGTTCTGCTTTCGGATTAATCAGCTCGGTATTCAGTGCCATTTTTGCCACTTCTTCCAGCACAACTGCATTGTATACGGCCTGGTCTGCATCCTTTCCCCAGGTAAACGGCCCATGGTTCTTGCACAGAATGCCCGGCGTATACATCGGGTTTATATTCTTTTCTTCCAGTGTTTCAATAATCACAAGCCCGGTATTTTTCTCATATTCGCCGTTAATCTCATCCGGTGTCAGGCTTCTGGCACATGGAATTGCCCCGAGGAAATAATCCGCGTGGGTCGTGCCGTACAGCGGAATGCTGCGGCCTGCCTGTGCCCAGGAAGTCGCCATGGTCGAATGCGTATGCACAATGCCCCCGATTTCCGGATATTTCTTATAAAGCTCCGCATGGGTTGCCGTATCTGAAGATGGTTTGTATTTTCCTTCGATTTTATTCATATCCAGGTCCATGACAACCATGTCATCCGGTCTCAGCTCGTCATATTCCACGCCGCTCGGCTTAATGACAAAATATCCGCTCTCCCGGTCAATCCCGCTGACATTGCCCCATGTATAAGTAACCAGCCCTCTTTTCGGCAGCTCCATATTTGCTTCATAAACCTGTTTTTTTAATTCTTCCAGCATCTTGTCTTCTCCTTTTCTGTTTTTATCCGTATGTCTGAAAATGGCCCGCAGCCGCTTCCAGAACTTTCCCGCACGCCCGTCCTTTTACCGTAATGCCTGCCATTTCCCAAGAAGCCGCTGTACCCGGGGATGCATCTCCCTGCCAGGCACAGCGGCTCCTGTTTCATTTGATTTTTTATGCAAAAGCCTTTGTTTTCTGGTAAATGCCTTCGGCATCCAGGCCGTATTTCTCAAGCAGCTGTACAGCCGGACCCGACTCGCCAAATACATCGTTCATGCCAATGCGCAGCATTTTAACCGGACACTGTTCACTGAGTACTTCTGCAACAGCGCCGCCAAGGCCGCCAATAACGGAATGCTCCTCAACCGTAACAATCTTTCCGGTTTCCTGTGCAGCCTTTACAAGCAGCTCTGCGTCAATCGGCTTGATGGTATGGATATTAATCACCCTTGCGTCTATGCCGTCAGCAGCCAGCTTTTCTGCCGCTTCCAGTGCACCTGATACGCACAGGCCGGTTGCAATCAGCGTCAGGTCTTTGCCGTCCCTTAAGGTCACGCCCTTTCCGATTTCAAATTTATAATCGGCACGGTCATTGATAACCGGCACTGCCAGGCGGCCAAACCTTAAATACACAGGCCCTTCATGTGCATAAGCTGCCCTGACAGCTGCCTTTGCTTCGATATCATCCGAAGGATTGATTACCGTCATGCCAGGAATCACGCGCATCAGTGCAAGGTCTTCGTTACACTGGTGGCTTGCGCCGTCCTCACCTACGGAAATGCCCGCATGGGTTGCGCCGATTTTTACATTCAGGTGCGGATATCCGATAGAATTACGCACCTGCTCAAATGCACGTCCTGCCGCAAACATTGCAAATGTGCTGACAAACGGCACCTTGCCTGTAGAAGCAATTCCAGCTGCAATGCCCATCATATTGGACTCTGCAATGCCGCAGTCAATATGCCTGTCCGGGAAAGCTTTCTGGAATACGCCTGTCTTCGTAGCCGCAGCCAGGTCTGCATCCAATACGACAAGATTTTCTGCTTCTTTTCCGAGTTCCACTAAAGCATTGCCGTAGCTGTCTCTGGTTGCAATCTTCTTTACTTCTGACATAATGCTTCACCTGCTTTCCCTAATTCTTCCATTGCAATTGCATATTCCTCATCGTTCGGAGCCTTGCCATGCCATCCGGCCTGGTTTTCCATATAAGAAACGCCCCTGCCCTTCACGGTCTTCATTACAATGGCTGACGGCTGTCCCTTTACCGCCTTCGCATCATCAAAAGCAGCCCGGATCTGTGCCATGTCATTTCCATCTGCCACATTGATTACATGGAAATTGAAAGCTTTGAATTTCTCATCAATCGGGTATGGAGAACATACCTGGTCCACGGCACCGTCAATCTGCAGGCCGTTGTTGTCCACAATCACGCACAGATTATCCAGCCTGCGGTGTCCTGCAAACATCGCTGCTTCCCAGATCTGTCCTTCCTGTATCTCGCCATCTCCGAGAAGTGTGTATACGCGGTAGCTGTCGCCGCTTAATTTTGCAGAAAGAGCCATGCCCGCAGCCACGGAAAGCCCCTGGCCCAGCGAGCCGGAAGCAGCGTCAATGCCCGGTGTATGCTGCACGCATGGATGTCCCTGCAGATGGGATCCCGTATGGCGCAGCGTCAAAAGGTCGTCCACCGGGAAAAAGCCGCGGTGTGCCAGTGCCGCATATAGTCCAGGCGCCGTATGCCCCTTGGACAGCACGAAACGGTCACGGTCTGGTTTTTTCGGATTTGCCGGGTCAATATTCATTTCTTCAAAATAGAGATAAGTAAATACTTCTGCAGCAGATAAAGAGCCGCCCGGATGCCCGGCCTTTGCCGCATGCACGCCTGTCACGATTCCCTTGCGCACTTCCACTGCTGTTTTCTGCAGTTCTAAATCAGTCATAATCCTGTCCTTTCCAAATGTATGCCCTGTCTATGTTATTTTGTGCTGTCCTGGATAAATTTTTCAATGCCTGCGTCTGTCAGCGGATGCTTTGTCATTGCTTCGATAACGCCGTAAGGAACGGTCGCAATATCAGCGCCTGCCTTCGCACAGTCAATAATATGGATTGGATTGCGGATAGACGCAGCAATAATTTCGGTTTCAATACCGTGGATATCAAAAATTTCTGCAATCGTTTCGATAAGGTCAACACCCGGCACGGAAATATCATCCAGGCGGCCCAGGAACGGCGATACATAGGTTGCGCCGGCCCTTGCAGCAAGCAGTGCCTGGTTCGCATTGAAAATCAGTGTTACATTTGTCTTGATTCCTTCCGCAGAAAGCTGCTTTACAGCCTTTAATCCTTCTACGGTCATCGGGATTTTTACAACCATGTTCGGATGGATTTTTGCAATTTCACGTCCTTCTGCAACCATGCCTTCCGCATCCTGTGTCGTCGCCTTTACTTCGCCGCTGATAGGGCCGTCAACAATATCAGTAATCTCTTTGATAACTTCTGCAAAATCCCTGCCGGATTTCGCAATCAGAGAAGGATTGGTCGTAACGCCGCAGATAACACCCATGTCGTTCGCTTTCTTAATTTCCTCCACAATCGCTGTATCCACGAAAAATTTCATGATTTTGTTCTCCTTTCATAATGGGCGGAAAAACCGCATGCACTTTCATTTGTCAAATATAACGGTAATCCCTTTTCTTTTTTGTAATGATTGTTAAATTATAACAAAAAAAACGCGCTGTGGCAACAGCAGTTTTTGCTGTTTTTATCTTTTTATCTGCCAGATTCCGGCAGCACGCTTCCCAAAACAGGCTTCCGGGGCCGTTTTTCGGTTTCGGCAAAAAACTTTGGTAAAATTTCATAAAACCGCATCAAAAAAACTGTATAAAATTCACATTTTTCTGTTTCATGTAGTTAATTTCAGAAATATTATTATGCAATTTATGCAAAAAATAAGCAGTTCGTGCAAAAAAATCCAGACAAACATGATTTTATTTTATAATCCTGTCAGAACGTGTTTGGAAAGTATTTCAAACTGCGCTCCGGAAAAACAAAGAGGGAGGACATTATATTATGAAAAAGAAACAAATCATTTCTTTGCTGATGGCTTCGGTTATGACACTCAGTTTTACAGCATGCGGCTCCAAACCGGCAGAAGCTGATAATCCTGCCGAAGAAAGCACAGAAAACGGCGGCGAATCAAACGACCCGTATAAAACCGCAGGCGATGCAAACGACCCTTACAAAAATGCAGGGAATGACCCTTACAAGGATGCTGGAAACGATCCTTACAAAAATGACCCGTATAAAAATGCGGGAAATGACCCTTACAAAAACGCAGAAGGCGGAGATTCCGACAGCAAATCCGGCGCTGAAGCAAAACGGGAATCCTATATCCCGGAACCGGGCGCTGATGCAAAATATACCGTAACGGTTACCGACGACGACTGGATTAAAATCGAAAACGAAGGCGGCGAAACACTCGGCCTGTCCCAGTATTCCGGTGTTCATGTAGTCGAAGAAGACGGCTATGCTTTTAAAGACCTCAACCAGAACGGCAAGCTGGACGTTTATGAGGACTGGCGCGCTTCGAACGAAGAACGCGCAAAAGACCTTGTCAGCCAGATGAAAGGCAAGGAAATGGCAGAAATCCTTGCACACGGCGGCTGGGGTGATTTCACGACAGAGCCCCTGGCAGCAGACGACGGTTCTTATACATACCTGGCAGCCGGCGGACGCGGCGGCGTAACACGTAATATCAAAGAAGGCGGCGGCAAGCATGCCAAATGGGCAAATGCCATTCAGGAAACAGCAGAAAGCAGCAATTACGGCATTCCGGCCATGATTTCCATCGACCCGGCAAATATCTCCGGCCTGATTGAAACGGTTGCCCTGGCATCCACCATGGACCCGGAGCTGGCTGCCCAAATCGGCCAGGAAACCGCAAAGCAGTACCGTGCAGCCGGCGTGACTGCACTGCTCGGGCCACAGGTTGACATCGCTTCCCCGGTTATGAAGCGTGCAGGCGGCACTTACGGCGAAGACCCGCAGCTGACACTGGATATCGCAACCGCATATGTAAATGCCATGCAGTCTACTTATGACGACAGCGGCAAAGACCTTGGCTGGGGCAAGGATTCCGTATATTGCTTTACCAAGCATTACGGCGGTGCAGGCGCTACCGAAGGCGGACGTGACGACCACAGCAACGGCGGACGTTACGCAGTATTCCCTGGCGACAATCTCCAGGCACACCTGATTACTTATTTCGACGGTGTATTTAACCTTCCTGGCGAAACAAAGTCGTCCGGTATTATGACAGAATATGCAATCAATGTTGACAAAGACGGCAATCCATACGGCGGCGAATGGGCTGGCGCTTACAATCCATATATGTATGGCATGCTGGAAGAATTCGGCTATGACAGCTTAAAGATTACCGACTGGGGCGTATACTCCTTTGCAGGTGTCTGGGGCGCAGAAGACCTGGAAGAACCGGTCCGTATTGCGACAAGCTGGGAAAACGGCGCAAACCTGCTCGGCGGCTATGACGGCATGGAGAATGTGGACAAGGGCTATGATGCGCTTGTAGAACGCAACGGACAGGACAAGGCAGATGAGATTATCAGCCATGCAGCTTATAATTATATCATCACTATGATGAACCTGGAAATGTTTGACCAGCCTTACAATGATTCCAAATATGCAGATTCCATCATTTTCAGTGATGATTCCAACGCATATGGCCTGGAAACACAGAAGCAGTCTGTCGTTATGCTGAAAAACGACGGCACCATTGCAAAAAAAGATGCTTCGGAAGAAAAACCAACCGTTTACGTTCCATATGTATACAATACAGGCTTTGACGTTTCCTGGATGAGCGGCATCAGCGAAGGCACACCTTCCTGGACACCTGGCATGGATTTAGATATCTTAAAGAACTACTTTAATGTTGTAACAGATAAGCTCGGTGACCCGTCCGGCGAAAAAGATGAAGAAGGCAATGCGACATACACCGAAAAAGACCTGACCCGTGCATCCGAAGAAGAAATCAAGGCATGTGATTATGTCCTGGCCGGCATGACAAACGCATACAGCACCTCCTACCATTCCCTGATGACAGGTGCGTGGAGCAGCGAACCGGCTCCGGAAGGCACACCGGACGAATGGTACCCGGTTTCCCTGCAGTACGGCGAGTACAAAGCAGATACTGCACGCGAGGTTTCTATTTCCGGCAAGGTTTTAGAAGACGGCTCTAAGGAAAACCGTTCCTACAAAGGCATGACAGCTCCGAAAGCAGCGAACTACGGCGCTCTGGAAGCACTGGAATATGCGAAGAAAGCAGCTGGCGATGTTCCGGTTATCGTGTCCATGCAGATGGAACGCGGCATGATCTGGGACGAAGTGGAGCCATTGGCTGACGTAATTCTTGTTAACTACAACAGCCAGCACAACGAAGCAGTTGCAGAAATCATTCTGGGACAGACAGAGCCGAACGGCCTGCTCGTATTCCAGCAGCCGGTTTCTATGAAGGAAGTAGAAAAACAGCTGGAAGACGTTCCGCGTGATATGAAATGCTACAAGGATGCAGCCGGAAATTCCTATGACTTTGCATTCGGCTTAAACTGGAAGGGCGTTATCAAAGACGACCGCACGAAGAAATACTCTGCAAAACCGCTGACAAAAATCAAAAACTTTGATTATGCAGCATATGCAAAGGCAAACAAATAATCGTTATTACGGAATACGTTTTACGCTTTACGCTTTTTCCCTTTTTACATAACAGGGGGCTGCGGCACTAAGAAAAATCATACAGGATATCGTTTGTTTCAATCGCGCATAGCATGATACATGATATCCTGTATATGATTTGCTTCGTGCGCCAGCCCCCTGTTTTTATCTATCTGGCAGATTCAAAATTATCCCCTGCCTGTTCCTTTTTCGGCATTCTCCCGCAGGAGCGTTTCTCCGTACAGTACCCGGTGGTCTCACACTTTGGCTGAAACAGCAGCTTTACCAGATATGCCCATTCCTCAGACACGTTTTCCAGCGCCGCACAGATATCTGCAAACATGGCCCGGTATTCATGATAGGCGCGCGTGCACATTCTCTGGCGGCTCATATCTGCGAGATTGCGCAGATTGCGCTTATCCACGATTTTGGTCTGCATCCCAAGCGGCAGCAGCATTGCGGCGTCTTCCCGCGCAATCCCAAGAGACTGTTCCAGATAGCTGCAGGTTTCACTGATTTGCTGCATCATGCTTTCATAGCGCTCCTTCGCCTGCGCATGCTGTGCAATGGCTGGCGGAATCACATAGGCGAACCGGTCATAATCAATATACCTGGTGCTTGCCTGCAGCCTTGTCGGGGAACCGCCCAGGTGCGTGTACCATTCGCGGATAACGCGCGCCGAATAGCCGTCCAGCACCATTTCCACATTCACATATTCCATAACCCGGCCATGTCCTGCTGCAATGCAGTCCAGCCCGCGTTTGTAATTTTTCTCATGATCAGTAATATCCGACCCCCAGCAGATGCCTGCGCGGCTTCCCATCAGGGTAATCGGATTTTTTGTTGTTTCCCCTAAAATAATAACCTGTCCCATTTTATCTCCTTTTCCCAGCCGGTATTTATGGTAAGCGTGCCGAATATTTTGTCACTCTGCAAGGCGGATTTTCGACGGCGCATTCTGCTGTTTTATTCGCGTATCTGGCCGTTTCCGCTGATAATATATTTATACGTGCAAAGTTCTGCCAGCCCCATCGGCCCCCTTGCGTGCAGCTTCTGCGTGGAAATGCCCATTTCGCATCCAAGACCGAACACGCCGCCGTCGGTAAACCGCGTGGAAGCATTCACATAAACTGCCGCGCTGTCCACAGCAGCCGCAAACTGTGCAGCCGCCTTTTCATCTGCTGTTACAATGGCTTCGCTGTGCCCGGTTGAATGCCGGTTGATATGCTCAATCGCATCTTCCAGGCTGTCCGTTACCTTGACACTGAGTATATAGTCTAAAAATTCGGTGTCAAAATCCGTTTCTTTTGCCGCAGTCCCTTCGATAAATTCCGCCGCTTCCGCATCCAGGCGCAGCTCAACCGGCTGTTTTCCTTCTGCCAGCCGCCTGTCACAGAGCGCTTCCTTAAGCATCGGCAGAAACCGTGCCGCGATATCCTTATGCACCAGGCACACCTCCTGCGCGTTGCAGACGCTCGGACGGCTTGTTTTGGCATTATCCATAATGCGCACTGCCATTTCCAGGTCTGCTGCCTTATCCGCATACACATGGCAGATTCCGGTTCCGGTCTGGATGCATGGCACGGTCGCATGCTCCACGCAGGAGCGAATCAGCCCTTTTCCGCCCCTTGGTATCAGAAGGTCTACAAACCCTTCTGCCGTCATCAGCTCATTTGCGCTGACACGGGTCGTATCTTCAATCAGGCTGACCGCCGTGCGCGGCATTCCTGCTTCTTCCAGCCCCATCTGCATCGCTTCTGCGACTGCATGGCAGCTGCGCCATGCTTCCTTCCCGCAGCGCAGCACACAGGCATTGCCGCTTTTCACCGCCAGGGCGGCTGCATCGCTCGTAACATTCGGACGGCTTTCATATATAATTGCAATCACGCCTGCCGGAACGGCTGTCTTTCGAATCACCATGCCGTTTGCATGAACCGTTTCTGACAGCACGGTTCCGGCCGGGTCTGCCAGGGCAGCCACATCCCGGATGCCTTCTGCCATCTCCTGCACCCGCTCCTGCGTCAGCAGCAGGCGGTCGAGCATGACATCCGCAACCGTGCCTTTTGCCGCTTCCATATCCTTCGCATTTTCTTCCAGTATTCTGGCCAGATGCTCCGGTTTTACAAGCGAATCTGCCATTTTGTGCAGGGCCAGGTTTTTACGCGCCGTATCTGCCAGCGCTAATGCTGTCTTTGCCTCATTCGCCTGTATCAGAATTTCCTGTGTGGTCATAACTGCTTCTCCCTTCCATGCTCCTTCTTTCCCCGAAACCGCGTCCCGCCGCTTCTGCCTGCCACGATATCATAAAGCTTCTGCGGCCTGGCGCCGTTGGCTATCACCATATCCACGCCATGTTCCATCGCAATGCGCGCTGCGTGCAGCTTGGTCACCATGCCGCCAGTCCCAAGCCCGCTTCCTTCCCCGTCAGCCAGCTTTGTAATCTCAGGCGTAATCTCTGCCACCAGCGGTATCAGCTGCGCATGCCGGTTTTTGTGCGGGTCTTCGGTATACAGCCCGTCGATGTCGCTTAACAGCACAAGCAGGTCAGCCTGTGTGCTGCAGGCGCACATGGCGGCCAGCGTGTCATTATCCCCGACCGAAATCTCATCCGTCGCAATCGTATCATTTTCATTCACAATCGGAATCACGCCAAGCTCCAGCAGGCGGCGTATGGTATTTTCAAAATTTTCTTTCCGGTCTGCATGCGTAAAATCCGCTCCTGTCAGCAGTATCTGCCCGACGATATGGTTATATTCCCCAAACAGCTTATCATACGTGTACATCAGCTCGCACTGCCCGACCGAAGCTGCCGCCTGCTTCGTCGGCATATCCTGCGGCTTTCCTTTGAGCGAAAGCCGCCCGACACCCATGCCAATGGCCCCTGATGATACGAGCACGATTTCATGCCCGGCGTTTTTCAAATCACACAGTGTTTTGACAAGCAGCTCCACATGCCGGATATTCAGGCATCCGGTCGGATAGGCCAGTGTGGATGTGCCTACTTTTACTACGATTCGCATCTTGCATAATCCTTCCTGATTATTTTCTTTTTGCCAGCTCCTTAAAATACCAGCTCCTGCTGGCCAAGCACTTCTATCTGGGAAACGAGCATTGTTTCTGCTTCGCTGCCGCGCATATGCTCTGCCTTTAAGTACTGCATTCCGCTGCTCAGGCCTGCTGCGATTAAATTCAGCACATAAATATTGTCAAACCGGCTGTAAATCGACTCGCCGCCCAGCCCGGACAGGCATATCAGCTGTGTATTTGTCTTTTCCGCCATATCCATCAGCGGCTTTAACAGATGCGCCGCATTGGTCTGTGCAAACGGATTATCCATCAGCAGCACTTTTCCCTCATTGTGCCCGGCAAACAGGTCCGTATCATCCCTTCGCATATAATACAGAAGGCTCGCCAGAATAATAAATGCGGACAGAAATCCTTCCCCGCCCGAGTTTCTGGCAACCTGCGACCAGGTAATCGGGTACTCCCGCTGTTCTTCGATTTTATACAGCCGTATCTGCACATGCTCAATGCCCACCGTGATATCATACAGGCTTTTTGTCGTCAGGCGCACGCCAAAATATTCCTGTGCATTTTCATTGTGCTCCAAAAGCTCGATTCCCCTGCGCGTCGTTTCATCCATAAAATCCTGAATCCGCCTCAGATACATCGGTGCATTTTCTTCCCAGTCCGGCAGCGTGATTTTTAACATTTTTACCGTTTTATCCCGAATCCGGATTGTCGAATTCTGGTCCATGCGTCCCAGATTCTGGTGGACTTCGTATGCATATTCGCAAAGCAGCTCCACAATGCGCTCTTTTTCCTGCTCAATCACGGAAATATCCACCTGGATTTTTTCCATCAGGCTTTCATAAGAGCGCAGCGTTGTCTGCAGCTGGCGGATAACCTGTCCCGCATCTGCTAAAAGCGACAGCATGGCTTCTATCGGCTTGCGGTAAAAATCTTCGGCAAACGCTTCCCTTCTGGCCATCTGGTTCAGCAGCCCTGCCAGCTGTTCTTTCCGGCCCTGCCTGCGTTCCTGGCAGCTGTTATAATCCCGCACCAGCATTCCCTTTTTGCGGCGCAGCTCCTCACCGGACAGCCGCTCCATCGCTGACTGCTCCATGGCCGTCATTTCCAGCGCATATTTATAATCCGAAGCATCCTGCAGCTTTCCTGCCAGTCCGGCCCGGGCTCCTGTTTTATCTGCCGGCAGATTCTCTGCATCCGCATCTGTATCTTCCGGCTGGCCGGCTGCTTCTATATTCCTTTGCATGGCTGGAATATCCAGATCCAGCCGGAGAAATTCCCACAGCTGTTTTTCATTTTCCGGCATAAATTCTGCATATTCTGCCAGTGCCGTCATTGTTTCCTCATACTGGCGGATCCGTTTCTGTTCAAGCTGCCCTTCCTTTTCCAGTTCGCACCATTGATAATTGTGTTTTTCTATCTCTGCTTCAAAATCGACCGGCTGGATTTCATGCTTCGGCAGAGGCTGCTGCCTGCGGCATTTTTCCATCAGGGCATTTTTCTGCTGCCCGAGGCGCTGGCTGGCAAGGGCCGCATGCTTATCCGCTTCGTTCCACTGCGCCTTTTTCAGCTCATACTGCTGTTTTTTGGAATGCACCAGCTGTTCCTGATATTCCTCTGCCTTCGCATCATAGGCTGTCTGCTTCCATTCCCCGTCTGCCAGCTGATACTTTTTCCGGCGCCGTTCCAGCTCCCGGCCGATTCTGCGCTCTTTTTCCCCGGCTTCCTGCAGCAGGCGCTCAAGCTCCTGCTGGCGCAGGGATATCCGGCTTGTAATTGCCTCATAACGGTTTTCCAGCTCCCGTATATCCCCGGTCACCCGGCCTGTTTTTTCATACTGTGCATAACGGGCGGCTTTCTGCGCAAGCTTTTCTGTCTGGCGCAGGAAGTGCTCCTGTTCGATTTCCTGTTTCTTTCTGCGTTCCCGCAGCTTCCCTGCCGTGTCCCTGGAAAGCTGTTCCTTTTCCCTGGCCGCTGCGAGCTCCTGCTGCAGGGCATTTAGCTGTGCTTTATCCAAAAGATAAGCCTGATATGCCTGTTCCAGCTCCCGCAAGTCTTCCAGGTGCCGTTCCTGCCTGCCCTGCTGGCGGACATTGTCCTGAATCTGCTGCTGCAGCTTTATCAGCCTTGCAGCCAGCTGCGCCATTTCTTCTTTCTGTTTTCCGATTTCTTCGGACAGCCCGCAAAGCTCTGCGGCCAGCTGTTCCTGCTTTTGTACAGCCAGCTGCTCCTGCTCACGGGTTACCTTCTGGCTGCGCAGCTGCTCTTTTTTCTCAAAATAAGCCCCGTATTCTTCCCGCCGCTGCTGCACCTGTGCCTTTTTCTGCGCAAGGCGCTGTTCCAGGTCCGCAGCCATCTGCTTTAACTTCTTTTCATTTAAGAGATGTTCGTTAAACAGCATGTAAAAATGAACGTCCTGCAAATCTGTCACCGCCTGCGGCTTTGCATCCTGTGCCTGCTCGAGCTGGGTGCGTATCATAATCGGAATCGGAAATGACGTGTACGGCACATCTTTAGACGCTTGCCGGAGCTTATCTAAATCCCTCTGGGAAAGAAGCAGTGAATATGGCAGAAACGGATGCGCATGCACAAACCTGCGGTTTTCTTTTTCCGAATACTGGTTCTTTTTCAGCCACTCCATGCCGTAAACATACGAAATGCCAAGCTCTGCGAGCAGCTTTTCAAATTCTGCCGGCAGCTCCAGGATACGTCCCTGTGTCAGATGCTGGTATTCCTTTTGCAGCTGGTCTTCTTCCTTTTCCAGCTTCCGTTTTGCCAGCTCGATTTCAGACAGCCTGTTTTCCGCGGCATGCAGGATTTTGTCCATATCATAAAGCACCGACTCATCCAGGCCGAAATAGCGCAGTATTTTGCGGCGTTCATCCAGCTCCTTTTGATAGCGCAGGCACGTTTCCTGTGCGTGCTCCAGCTCGGAATGCTTCCTGCTTTTTTTCTGCCTGGCATCTTCCAGATTGCGCTCGCTCTCTTTCTGCTTCCAGCTGCCTTCTTCGGCCTCCTTCTGCATCTGCAGGTACGTTTTTTTCATTCCATCCAGTTCTTTTTCGTATTCCTGCAGCCGGATTTCCAGCGCCGCCGGTTCGTATTCTCCTAAAATATTGCGCAGAAATCCCGGCTCATAGCGTTTGTTATACGTTTCTTCTTTCCGGTCATAGCTTAGGATTCTGGCATTCACGCTTCCGGTCAGCGTGCTTTTTTCCAGAATCACAGCGCGCAGGCCTTCGGCCCTGTCTTCTTCTGCCGCAAGCTGCTCCTGTATCTGTGCCAGCTGCCGGACGGTCTGCGCAAGCTGCTCCTGCTGTTTCCTGCCCTCGTCTTCATAATGCAGCCGCAGCGTATATCCAAGGCTTTTGCGTTCTGCATCAAAATCCTGTTCTTTCTGGTTCAGCACTTCCAGCTGGCGCTCATACCGGATGCGCTCCACGCTCTGTGCGTCCAGCTCCTGCTGGCGCCCCGCACAGTCCAGGATATGCAAAAGGCGTTCTGCCTGTTCATATTCCCGTTCCTTTTCATCCCGTTCCAGCTGTATGATTTCGCGTTCTGCCCGCAGATGACGCTCTGCTTCCATCGCCTCATGCACGGCTTTGGACACCTGCTGGTACCTCAGATGCTCTATGCCCGCCGCAAGCTCCTGCTGTGCGGCCTGCAGCGAAGCGCTTTTGTTTTCTGCCGAAGCCTTCGCCGCATCCAGCTGCCATAAAAAAACGCCTATCCGCTCCTTCTGCCTTTGCAGCTCGTCTTCTGCTTCCTGGCAGCCCTGCGCCGCCTTAAGAATGCCTTCCGATTCTTCTGCAAACTGGCGGATAATATCCCTACGCTGGATTTTGGACTTGTTATCCTTATACTGGCAGACATATTTTTCCACAATCGACTGAAATTCTTTTATCCGGTCTTTTTCCTGATTGATTTTGCTGGCAGCCGATTCCAGCAGCCATTTTTCTGCCAGCCCCTTTTCATCCCTGCAGTCCGAAAACAAATCCGAAAGCCCGGACTCCTTTAAGTTGATTTTTTTAATGATGGTTTCCCATTCTTTATAATAAATCTGATATTCCATCAGCTTGTCAAAATACTGTCTCGCCTGCACGCCGCTGCTCATATCGTAGCTGAAAAATGCCACGCCCGCTTCTTTTTTGTAAGATTCAAACAGCTGCCTGCAGGATGCAAAGTTTTTGAGCACGATTTCTTTTTTATTTTTTTCCACAACCGGCAGATGGTGGATATCCTGCGGGCAGGAATGCCGGTACTCACTGATAAACTGGATAATTTCCAGATTGTCATGAATGTCTGCACTGATTTCCTGACGCCTGCGCACCATCATGCCCGTCATGACATATCCAGCGCCATGGTCCAGCTGCCATTCCACCAGAATAAAGGACGGCCGGTTTGTGGTGAAGTAGCTTTCAAACGGCCGCTCCTTCGCATCCCGGTATCGTTTGTGCACAAACGGTGCCATTATCATCTGCACAAGCACCGATTTGCCGCCGCCATTGCGCAGGGACAGCAGCGTGCTCTGCCCGTTCATCTGAAATGTTTCGTCACTGATTCGGATTGCATTGTTATTATAGTTTAAATTAATCAGGCGTACTGCGCTGATTTTGCTCATATTCTTACCTCATTCGTTTTCGAAAATAACCGGCCGCCCTGTCACTGGCCCGTTCCCAATACCCTGTGCACCCGCATGATATGATTCTGGTTTAACAGGTTCCAGTCCATAAAGCTGTCCAGCTTTTTCGTTGTCTGAATCATCCCGTCTTCTTCCACATAATCAATCAAACCCTGTTTTTCCAGAAATTTCAGGATATGGTGCAGGAGTCCTTCTTTCGTCGTCTTTGCTTTGGAACCACGGTCGTCAGAACGCAGCGCTTCGTATGCTTCGTACATGGCCGCAAACGCCAGCCCGCTTTCTTCGTCCGCTTCTGCCCCGCCCTGTGCACCCTCCTTCAGGTATGTGCCGATGCTGTTCTGCAAATCCCCGGTACGCAGAAATGCACGGGATTTGCTGCTGCTCCCCTGCCCGTCATAAAACTCCGCCAGCAGGGTCAGAATCACAAACTGCGCTAAAAAATAATCCCGGTCTGTTCCATTGGATTTGCACAGGGCTGCCTTCAGCTGCGCTTTCGAAAAGCCAAGAAAACTGTTTTCTTCCTGCGGTATAAGGTAAATCACATCCCCGTAGCGCTCGATGCTGCTGGATGCGATTTCTCCCTGGGACTTGACAAGGCTTTGTATCTGCTCGTTTTCTGCATAGGCTTTATAGAGGGTGCTTTCGGTTTCCTCACGGATTTCGTGGTGTTCCAGAAGGTAGTAAAAGATTTCCTGGCTGATGCGGATTTCTTCCATTTCATATGCCATAGCCAAAGCTCCTTTCCAAACGTATGTCAGTTCTGATAAAGACAGGATGCTTATTCCGCAAATGCTGCCCGAAACAGCAGATTGGAGCAGCGTATGGTTTTTGGGTTTCCGCTTTCATCCATGACCCCTTCAAAGGACACCGGCTCCCCGTCCTGTGTCCTTGTCACCGAAATCTGGCGGACTCTTTTTCCGGTTTCCGGCTCCTTGGCTTCCAGAAGCTCCAGCAGCATTTCATGCAGCTGAAAGCTTCCCGGTGCTTCCTGCAAAAACTCGCTGCGTTCTTTTTTTAATGCCGGAATATCAATTTCCCTGCTTTTTATCAGCTCCACCATAATTTCTTTAAAAATATCCACATCCGGTATCAGCTGCTGCATTTTATCCGGCTCCCGGTTAATTTCTTCCCGGCACTGCGCAAGGGAAAATTCCCCGTCTGCCAGCAGCTTTTCCAGCAGATACTGCAGGCAGTCCCGGTATTTTGCAAGCTTTTTGCGGCGCAGCATTTCCTGTTCCCGCTGCCACTGTTCTTCGTCAAAGTCAATCTGCTCCTGGCTGTCTTGCTCTGTCTTTTTACGTGCCGCCTGCTGCGGCTCAAACGCTTTATTCAGGTTATATATTTTATCCGGGCCCTGTACAAAAAGAGGGCGGAAAAATCCTTCCATGCGGGCAAGTGCAGCCGGATTTTGCAGTACTTTGTCAAACAGCTCGGTGCGCAGCGAAAAACGCTGGATAAGCGACATCTGGGACAATTCTTCGAGTTCTTTTGTATAGAGTGCTTTCAGGTCCAGATGATTTTGAAGGATTTTCTGGTGTTCGTCTATGGCACGGTTTAAATATCCTTCGATAATCCGCAGGTTTCCGAGATTTTCTTCCTCTTTTGCATTCAGCTTATGGACGTTGATATGTTTTTCTTCAAGCTCTTTTGCCCTTGCTTTTACCATCTCGCGGTATTCCAGAAACTGCTTTCTTGTATCACGTATCGTGTGCATATTTTCTTCCAGAATATTCTGGTAATCCCTGACGGAATAATTCAGGGCGTTTCTGCGGATTTTCAGCATGGCATCCTGTATTTTCTGTAACTGCATGCGCAGCAGGTTAAAGACATTTTTTATCTGGTCTGCCGCTTTGTCATAGCGCCGCTTTTCCAGATGCATTTTAAATATCATTTCGTGAATGGTCAGCTTCATGTTGCTTTCGATTTCCAGCGTGCCGAGCAGCAGGTTATACCCATCGTCCGTCAGGCGGTAGGATGTCCGCCGGACTTCCGTGTCCAGGGAGACAATCCGGTTTGCAACATAACTGATGTTCATCTTCCGGTATTCTCGTTTTTCGAAATCATACCCTTCAAAATACATCGGCCTGCCTTCATTGGACAGGATAATGTTTACAATAAAATCACCCAGGCTGCGGCAGTCCTCATACGACATCGGCTTTTCAAAGCTGGCTGTATTGACCGAATCGATATACGCGCCGATATCATCCATCATGCAGGGTTCTTCCTTCAGCGACTGTTCCATCAGGTACAGCATCACTGCAAAAATCATATTCAGCTGCTCGTCCAGGCTGTCAAACCCATACCGCCGCCATGTTGTTTTCTGGCTGCTGTTGCCAAACAGCATCGCATATAATCCCACGTTTTTCATCCGTTTTGGGAACTGTTTTAAAAATTCATGCTGCATAAAATTGCCTTTCATCACTCATCCCGTCATGGATTGCAGGCATACCAGGCTTCCAGGTACTTCTTTTCATTTCTTTCCGCCCTGATTGGGATATGCCGGAAGTTCAGCCGGCACGCATCCCCAAACCGCAAACCAAAGCTTTCTCCATTCCACTCCTTTTGTGGAATTGCCGGTACGCTTCCCGTGCGCATTCTCCTGAAAACCGGATTTTCCGGCAGCACGTCCAGTGATACTTTTTCATATGTTGTATACATTCGGATTTCGGAAATATCCATATGCAGAATCGCAGCTGCCGCCAGCACAAACAAATAGCTCGCACGAAATTTTCCTTTTATTTCCAGCCACTTTTCCTGGGAAGAAATGCTTGATTTCATTTCAATTAAATGCACCAGCCACTGGTTATCCCCAATCTGTTCAAATATCATATGGTCTGCCCGTTTTTTCAGTGACAGGGATTTTTCGTCTCGCAAAAAGAGAAAACCTGTATTTTTCTTGTCAAGGTTTTTAATGGCCATGGATTTCTTTCCCGATACCTTAAAATGCAGGCATGTTTCCCCGCCCGGGTCAGTTTCCTCCAGCTCATATTCACCGTCAGGATTTTGTTCAAAAAAATTATCCACAAATAGTTTATCAATGATATATTTACGGTATTCCTCATTCATCCTGTGTTTTATCCTTTATCAAGCTTCTAATCCGTATTTGCCTGCCGGCTGTCCCGCTGCAGAAAATTTTATTCCTGGCTTTGAATCTGTATCGCATCTTCCATTATTTCGTCCAATGCTTCGTTAAAGGTCGGTACTGCAAAACCGTTTTCCCCGCATGCAAGCCCTGTTACTTCTGTTGTGCCGTCTTCACGGTTCGTCAGCTGGTATACCCTTACCTGCTTCCCTTTTAGCAAGTCGGAGCAGTCATAACCATAATCTTTTGGGTTCTTGTTCCTATGGTTCAGCCGAATCATATTGTTGATATGCTGCAGGATAATGTCGCAATGCGTTGTTGCAGTAACCCGGATGCCCGTGTTCACCATTCTGGCCAAAACCTGCCCCATCCGCTTTTGCAGGGCCGGATGCAGGCACATTTCCGGTTCTTCATAAAATATTCCTGCGATATTCTGTTTATGGGATAACAGCAGCAGCAGCGGTGCTAATTCCGTCACTACTGCCGAGGTTGCCCGGAATGGATATTTCCGGCTGTCTCCCTGCGGAACATACGATAATTCATGACCGGGTAAGCCGCTGATTTCCACACTCCCCTGAACCATTTGCTGGCGGATAAAATCTGCCACCAGTCTGTAAGCTTCCCGCCCGCCCTTCTCCGGCGATAAATCGTTCATGACATCTAAAAAATCAAGAATCGGACGCGAAAACGGCTGTACTTCGGACTGTTCCTCTGATAGCAGTTCAATATCATAGGCTCTTTTCCTGGCATACTTATTGATAATATCCTTTGCCAGCATAAATCCTGTGCGTGCTGCAGGCATATAAATAAAACTTTCACGCATTGAATTGTCCAGGAATAAATTTTCAATTATTCTTTCTATTGAGAAATATGTCATTCTCTCATATGTTAGTTTTCCATGGAACCTTATCTCATGCCCCCGCATACGAATTCTATAAAAAATTACTGACTCTGTTTGCAGCGTAATATTTACAGGCCCTGATAAATCTTCCGGCATTTGCAGGCAGAGCTTTTGAATGCTTACACAGTCACTGTTAAACAGTCTTTTTACCAGACCGTCTTTTGCCGACTGCAATATCTGATTGATGACAGCCTGCAGCTGCGGCAGAATATCCTCCAGATATATTACCGCTGTCTGCCCGTCTTCTGCCTGCCGGAATGCTTCGAGAAATATGGTTTTCATGTAATCCAGTTCCCTGCTCTGCATTTCCCTGACAGCCTGCAGCTGGAACAATTCATCCGATAGCTGGTGCATTGCCCAGGCCAGTGAAAGCAGATAGCTTTTCCCGCTGTTATTATCCCCGACGAACAGCGTCATCGGCGCAAGCTCAATTTCAGCCTTTTTAATTTTTCCAAATCCTTCCACTGACAATTTCCAATACGACATACGATTCCCCTGCTGTTTTCTGCTGATAATTTTCCCGGTTCCAGGCTGTTTTTCATAAATATTTCCTGACATCCTGTATGAATTCTGTTTTCTTCTGTCCGTCTCCTGTTTTCAGGCTGATTCCCATTATATTCCCTTCTGCATTCTGTTGCAAGTTCTATTTCACAAATCATGTATCTGGCTGATTCTTTGTTACTGTCTGAAATCTGCAATATTCAGAATTTCCTGCGGAATATACTGTTCCCGTTCCAGCACATCCTTCATCCTGAGGACTGTCTGCTGTGAAAAACACGCAAAAAAACGCCCGGAAAGCCTGCGGTTTTGTTTTTCCTTTGTAACGGGCAGCCCGGCAGTCTGGGCGGCTTTTTCGAGCATTTTTTCATACGCCTGTGCAAAGGGCTGTATGTGATGCTGCTGCTTTTCAAAGATTTCTTCCAGGCGCTCGTAAATGCCGATGCCTTCATAATCCAGGTCGCCGAAATAATAAATCCGGTTTTCCGGTACCTGCATATAAGGCTCTGCACAAATGGAAAATTCCTGAAATGAGCGCAGAATCCCCTTCCCGGCTCCATAGACCAGCGTCCCGAACGGACAGCCGAAAATGGTTTCGCCGCCGTCCATCAGATGCCGCCGCATGCTGTAAAACGTATCTTTATTTTCGACTGCCAGCAGATTCTGCGGCGTCCTGCGGTGGCTGCTGTAATAAGCAAAAGGCTCACAGGTTTCATAAAAAGAAAGCTGTGAAATATCCATTCCACAGCGTTTTAATATCGTTTTCCCCTGCCCTGCCTGTAAAAATTTCTCCCGGTTCCATATCTGGAAGCTGCGCTCATTCCGGGAAATCCATTCCGCCGCCCCCTGCTCCTGCAGCAGATACCGGTTCAGCATCTGCACCCATTCACGGTCTTTTTGATACTGCTCCAAATGGCGCAGGTAATAATCTGCCGATATTTTTGTACTCAGCCCGTACTTTAATTCTTCCTCATAAAGGCTGTAATCCGCACGGCTCCCGGCCTCTGGTTCTATTATCCAGTATTCCAGATACAGCGCCGGCTTCTTTCCGTTCGTTTTGGAAGCCTTCACCGGCTTCAGGCTGCCACTGGCGGCCTGATGGTAAATATGCCTGCAAAGCTCGTCATAAGACTGCGGACAGATTTCTTTTTCAATTTCTTCTAATTTGATGCGCTTCATTCCTATTCACAGCCCCGTTCTTACATCATAAAAAACTCCCCGGGCAGCTCCTCCTGCTGTTTTGCAGGGACAAAGCATCCGGGAAGCATAATTTCTTATCCGGCTGGAATCACTGGCATTGCGCAGCCTGTGCCAAAAAAACGCATGCCCTTATTTTCCGGCATCCACAATGGCATCTGCCAGTGCTTCCAGGTCAGCCATATTTTCTTCCTTAAGCGTCGATTTAATCGTTACAACCGGCTCTGCAAGCGACACATTTTTCATCGTTTCCAGCATGGATTTCATCGTCCTTGCAGCTGTCGGCCCCCAGGAACCGTTTTCCAGAATGCCGACGGTACGCTTCTGGTATGCCTTGCTCTGCAGATGGCTCAGGAAATCATGCATGCACGGGAACACGCCGCCGTCATAGCTGGCAGCTGCCAGTACCATGCGGTCATAGCGGAATGCATCCTCAATGACTTCTGCCATATCTTCCCTGGCAAGGTCGCTGACAACAACCTTTTCCACGCCCTTTTCACGCAGCATTTCGCCCAGCTTTCTGGCTGCCTTTGCCGTATTTCCATGAATGGACGCATACGCAATCAGGACGCCTGAATTTTCCGGCTTATAGCTGCTCCATGTATCATACAGTCCGATATAATAATCCAGGTTTTCATTTAATACCGGCCCATGCAGCGGACAGATTACCGCAATATCCAGCTTTGCAGCCTTTTTTAACAGTGCCTGCACCGATGCGCCATACCTTCCTACGATATTGAAATAATACCTGCGTGCCTCGCATGCCCATCCTTCATCGTCTTCGGCATCCATTGCGCCAAACTTTCCAAATCCGTCTGCGGAAAACAGTACTTTCTCGCTGCTTTCATAAGTAACCATGACTTCCGGCCAGTGAACCATCGGCGCCATGTAAAAATGCAGGGTATGTGTGCCAAGTGACAGCGTATCTCCTTCTTTTACCTCAATACTGCGGTCATCCAGCTGGATATCAAAAAACTGCGGCAGCATCTGGAATGTCTTTGCATTTCCTACAAGCACGATATCCGGATAAAGTTCTAACAGCCTTCCAATGCTCCCTGCATGGTCTGGCTCCAGATGGGAAATCACAAGATAATCCAGTTTCCTGTCTCCGAGTGCTTCCTTCAGGTTCTGCTCCCACTGCTGCATCCCCCTGGCATCTACCGTGTCCATCAGTACTGTTTTTTCATCCAGGATTAAATAAGAATTATAAGAGACCCCGTCCGGCACCACATACTGGCTCTCGAACAAGTCCAGGTCCCGGTCGTCTACTCCGATATATTTGATTGAATCTGATATTGTTACCTGCATAAATCTTCTCCCTTCCTATGTTTTCTGGCTGTCTGTCCAGCCGTTTTCTATCCTCCGCGTTCCGGTCCGGACAATCCCGCTGTCCGCCCGGCCGCCGTGGCAGCTGCGTGCTGTGCACCGTTATGCCGGCATGGATTATAGTATACTCTATGCATGCAGGTTTTTCAAACATTTTCTGCTGTAAATTCAGACTTTTCTTTTATGCCTTCCTAAAATCCTTCCTGCCTCATTTTATTTCTCATACCATCACATTTTTAAATACTTTGTGATTCCAGCAAGCGGTCCAGCCATTCACGGTATTTCATAACCAAGTCATAAGAGCCATAACGCTGCAGCATTTCCTGCAATTGTTCAACAGGCCCATTTTGAAACAGTACAATCAGTTCTTCCATCAGCAGTATTTCCTGTATTTCTTGCAATGTTATATTCGGCTGATTTTTGATATAATAAATAATTTCACTGCTCCATAGTATATTTTTAACCTGGCTGCCGTTTAATAAATGCGTTAAGCCACTTTTAACCAGACCTACATACTCTTTCTTTATATTTAAATTTTCCAGATTCACCTCAGACGGGCCCTTTTCATTTATTATCTGCCCAATCCCAAATATACAGTCTAATATTTCGTCATATTTATCCATAGCGTGGCATCTCTCCCTATATTTTTCATGTACCAGTACGTGTATATTATAATAACATACCCCGTCATCTTCAGCAAAAAAGAGCTCCCTTCCATTTCCATTGAAAAATTATCCTGCAAATGCCGCGTATCACAAGCCTCCATTTTCACACTTACCCAGCTTCCACTAAAAAGCTTCCGCAAATTTAAAATACATACGGCCCCTCTCCTTTCATAAATTCATTGTTATCTGTACTGATTTTTGATTTTCTGTTGGCGTATTCAGTAATTTAACATCTGCCAGTCAATGGAACATGATA
>OFGR01000372.1_pt1 | contig 46838 bp, 44 predicted proteins | sample 1521811 | NCBI WGS metagenome assembly OFGR01 (sample SAMEA3504098, study PRJEB24116) | mouse gut metagenome | biome: mouse gut; feature: mouse-associated habitat; material: faeces | place: Denmark | collected 2011 | reverse complement strand
GATCCCGGCAGGGGATGAATTTATCTCGCCCCGTCATTCTGACAGCCCTAAAATCTCCGCCAGGACTTCAATGATTATCTCATTGGTACAGGACTTCACATATCCCATCATATGTAAGGATATTTCATCCTGTTTCTGTGCCTCCGTAAGGGAGCCGTTATTCTTCGTCTCATTGATAAGCTGTATGAGCTGAGGCGTAAGCTCCTCATAAATCTCCACGGTAGTCTCTGTGACCAGTTTCCTCAGCTCTTCTTTTTTTACCGGTACCATAGTCTCCTCCTGTCAGGCCCTTATACGGACATGCTATATTATACGCTTAAATTCCGCACTTTAAAATCTCTCTGCGCCTCCCGTTTCTGGTCTTTCTTTGCAATATCCTGCCTCTTGTCATATAATTTCTTTCCCTTTGCAAGCCCAATCTCCACTTTCACAAGGCTACCCTTAAAATACACTTTAAGGGGCACGATAGCGATGCCCTTTTCCTTTGTCTTGCCAAGCATCTTGTTAATCTCCCCTTTGTGGAGAAGCAGCTTTCTGACACGCAGCGGATCTTTGTTAAAGATATTCCCTTTCTCGTACGGGCTTATATGCATGCCGTAAAGGAACATCTCCCCGTTCTCAATCCGGATAAATGACTCCTTCACGCTGCATTTTCCCATGCGGAGTGATTTCACCTCCGTACCGTGAAGCGCTATGCCCGCCTCATATGTCTCAAGGATAAAATAATCATGATATGCTTTCTTGTTATTGGCAATCATCTTGCCTATTGTCTTTGCCATCTTCTTTCTCCCCCTCTGACGCTATCTCAAAATCAATGGTTCGCATGAGCCTGTCAGCCCCAACCACACGGACAGATATTTTCTGTCCAAGCTTGTACGCTTTTCTTAAGTGCTCTCCAACCATCTCATAGCGGTTCTCATCGTAATCATAATGATCGTCATACATACGGGTCACATGAACCATCCCCTCAACAGTGTTCGGAAGTTCTACATACATCCCCCACTTATTCATGCCGGAGATGACGCCCTCAAAGACCTCTCCAATCCTCTCCTGCATATACTCCACTTTCTTAAGCTTCACCGTCTCTCTCTCCGCCTCATCTGCGCGGCGCTCCGTCTCATTCGCATGTTTCGTCACTTCATCCAGGATTGCCCGGTAATGGGAAATCTTTTCGTCATTCATGCGGCCTCTCAAATTGTCCTTGATGATTCGGTGGATCTGAAGGTCCGGATACCGCCGGATAGGGGATGTGAAATGCGTATAATAAGTCGCGGCAAGCCCGAAATGGCCTGTGTTTTCCGGCGAATATCCCGCCCGTTTCATAGATCTGAGCGCCAGCCTGCTGATTAGGGCCTCCTCCGGCGTATCCTCAATCTTCGTAAGAAGTTTCTGTATCTCCTTTGGCCGCATCTCATTAGTTCCGATATGCATGGAATATCCGAAGTTATTAATAAATGCAGCCAGTGCCTTTATCTTGTCTTCATCCGGCGCGTCATGAGTCCGGTACACAAACGGCAGCTCCTGCCAGTAGTAGTCCTGCGCCACCGTCTCATTTGCCAGAAGCATAAAATCCTCAATAATTTTTGTAGCCGTATTCCGCTCATATGGCTTTATATCCACCGGCTTTCCGTATTCGTCGAGAACCATCTTCGTCTCTGGGAACTCAAAATTAATGGAGCCTCTCTGCCCTCTTCTGTCCCGCAAAATCTTTGACAGCTCCTGCATCAGCTCAAACATCGGAACAAACTCTCTGTATTTTAGCGCCTCATCCTCATCCCGGTCTTCCAGTATCTTCTTCACGCTTGTGTACGTCATCCTCCGGTCCACATGGATGACTGTCTCCGCAATCTCGTGATCCGTCACATTTCCTTTCGGATTTACGGTCATGATGCAACTGAGAGCCAGCCTGTCCTCCCCCGCGTTTAATGAGCAGATGCCATTGCTCAGCGTATGGGGCAGCATCGGAATTACCCGGTCCACCAGATACACGCTGGTTCCCCGCTCCAGCGCCTCCCGGTCAAGGGCGCTGTTTTCCTGCACATAATTCGTCACATCCGCAATATGCACCCCAAGGATGTAATTCTCACCGTCACGTGACACCGATACCGCGTCGTCTAGGTCTTTTGCATCCTCTCCGTCAATCGTCACCATCTGCCAGCCTCTTAAGTCCTTCCGGCCTTCCATGTCCGCCCCACTCACCGGCTTTGATACCCGTTCCGCCTGGTTCAGCGCCTTTTCAGGAAATTCAACCGGTAGGTCATAATTCATCACGATTGACATAATATCTACTCCCGGGTCATTCACATGCCCGATAATCTCTGTAATCCTTCCCTCCGGCTTTTTCCCGCTGCCGCCGTAAGACGTAAGCTCTGCCACCACCTTATGGCCGTCCACCGCGCCTTTTGCCCGCTCCGCCGGCACGAAGATGTCCGCCGGGATCTTCTGGCTGTCAGGAACGACAAATCCGTAGCTGTTACCCGGTTTTATCCGGTAAAGCCCCACCACCTTCGTGATGCCTCTGGCTGTAATCCCTACAACCTTCCCTTCCCGTTTCTTCTTTTCCTCTTCCTTTATGATTATGATTTCTACTGTATCGCCGTCAAACGCTCCTCCTGTATGATCTTCCCCGATAAACACATCCGACAGCCCGCCCTCAATCTCCACAAAGCCGAATCCTCTCGCATTGGCGCGAAAAATGCCGGTAAGTTTTCCCGCCTCTCCCCTCACATACTTTCCTCTTTTGGACAGGCGAATCTTTCCCTCCCCTTCAAGAGCCTCCAGTATCTTTCTCAGCTCGTCCTTTTCTTCCCGCGGAACCTGCAGGACAACGGCAAGCTCCTTGAATTTCATCGGCGTATACAAATCGTCACACATGAAATCATAGATTATCTTCTTTCTCTTTTCAAATGCAGCATCCATTCCCTGCACCTTCCTTTCCGAATTATCTTTCATACATATCCCTGCTGCGCGAACCGGGAATTCCCAACTGCCGAAAACCCCGCATATCCCGCGTAACAAAAAGACACCCCTCGTTACAGGAGTGTCCTGACATGCAAAAGCAAACATGTTCTTAAGCAAATACCTTCAGATTCAGCACTGCTGCCAGCACAATAAACAGAACCGCAAGAAACTTTGTGGATTTCACAAGCGCTCCCTCCATGGAACGGCCCTTATTCTGCCCCCAGTAAGTATCCGCCATGCCGCTGATCGTGCCAAGTCCTGCCGACTTTCCTTCCTGCATCAAGACGATTGCCGTTAATGCGATACAATCTATTGCAAATATGATCATCAATACTGTCTTTAAGATTTCCATCTATTTCTACCTCCTGCTTATAAACCATACTCATATTAACACAGGACATGGAAACTTACAAGTACTTTTTACTTAAAGAAATGGGTTTTCATATATGGCAGCACCCGCCAGCTCTTCTTCTATCCGAAGGAGCTGGTTGTACTTCTCCACCCGCTCTCCCCGGCAGGGAGCCCCCGTCTTTATCTGTCCTGCGTTAAAGGCAACTGCAATGTCTGCAATGATGGAATCCGCCGTCTCTCCCGAACGGTGGGAAACCACTGCCCGGTAACCCGCATTTTTTGCCGTCTCAATAGCGTCAAATGCCTCTGTCAGTGTTCCAATCTGGTTCACTTTAACAAGGATTGCATTGGCAGCCTCTTTTTTAATACCCTTTTTCAGGCGTTTCGTATTGGTCACGAACAGGTCGTCACCCACAAGCTGTGTTCCAGCTCCCATCCTGGCGGTCATAAGCTCCCAGCCATCCCAGTCCTCCTCGTCCAGAGGGTCTTCTATAGATACAATGGCGAATTCTTTCACCAGCTCCTCGTAATAATCAATCAGTTCTTCCGACGACCGTATGATTTTGTGCCCGTGCATCTTCCCTTCCCCGTCAAACACATATTTCCTAAAATGCCTGTCATAAAGCTCCGATGCCGCCACGTCAAGCGCCAGGCATATATCTTTCCCGGGGCAGAACCCCGCCTTTTCCACCGCCTCCGTCATAAATCGGAGAGCTTCTTTCGCGTCCGGAAGGTTGGGCGCAAAGCCTCCTTCATCCCCCACCGCAGTGTTAAGCCCCGACTCTTTCAGGAGCGATTTCAGCGTCTGGTAAACTTCCGCGCACATCCGAAGCCCCTCCCGAAAGCAGCAAGCTCCCACAGGCATGATCATAAACTCCTGGATGTCAATCGTGTTGTCTGCATGTTTCCCGCCGTTCATAATATTCATCATAGGAACCGGCATGCGCTTTGCGTTTGTTCCCCCGAGGTAGGAATACAAAGAAATCCCCAGCGCTGCCGCCGCTGAGCGCGCCGCTGCCATCGACACTCCAAGCGTGGCGTTCGCCCCCAGATTTGACTTGTTATCTGTTCCGTCAAGCTTGTTCATCAACCCGTCAATGGCCGTCTGGTCAAACACATTCATCCCGATAATCTCCGGCGCGATCTTTGCATTGACGTGGTCTGCCGCCCGCAGGACGCCCTGTCCTTTGTACCTCTTTTCTCCGTCACGGAGCTCTACCGCCTCAAACTGCCCTGTGGATGCCCCGGACGGAACGCCCGCCCTTCCAAGATGAGTGTCTCCTGAAAGCACTTCCACCTCTATCGTAGGATTCCCGCGGGAGTCCAGGATTTCTCTTGCGTAAACGTCTGTAATCGGCAAATATTTCTGCATGATTCTCCTCCTCCTTACGAGAATTTAGTATTTCCTGAAACGTCGAACCAAATTCATCAATCTTCTTGATTTTCTTCACTCACATTGCCCTCACCGGTTGACGAAAGAAAAGGGCGGCGTTACAATCTTGATGGTTTTCAGAAAGCCAAAAATATATATTTCAAGGAAGTTATCATGAATACACAGACGAAAAATTTTATGTTATTAACTGCAAGCACGCTGTTAAGTGCCGTCGGCATCTACTTTTTCAAATTTGCAAACAATTTCACCTTTGGAGGAATTACAGGTCTCGGAGTACTTGTAGCCAAATCCGGGGTTATCTCTGCCAGCGACTTTTCATTTGCCGCCAACATTCTGCTCTTAGTCATCGGATGGGCAGTGCTTGGCAAGGCATTTGCCGCAAAGACAGCCTACTGCACAATCCTGCTGTCGGTATCCCTCTCCGCGCTGGAGAGGATCTATCCGATGACCCGTCCTTTCACTGACGAGCCGCTTCTTGAGCTCATGTTCGCAATCGCCCTCCCGGCTGTCGGCTCTGCCGTATTGTTCAACATAGGCTCCTCCAGCGGAGGCACGGATGTCATCGCTATGATCCTGAAAAAATACACCAGCGTTGACATTGGAAAGGCTCTTATGTTCTCAGATGTGCTGATTACCCTTGCCAGCTGTTTTGTGTTTGACATCAAGACAGGGCTTTACTCTTTCCTTGGCCTTGCCGTGCGCTCCTTTATGATCGACGGAGTCATTGAAAGCCTGAACCTGTCAAAATACTTTAATGTGGTCTGCACAAATCCCGAACCCATCTGCGATTTTATCAATGACGACCTGCACCGGAGCGCAACTGTCGTCAACGGAAAAGGCGCTTTCTCCGGCGATGACAAATACATTATCTTTACCGTCTTAAACCGCGTAGAGGCTGTCAAGCTCCGCAATTATATCCGGCTCAATTCTCCCAGCGCTTTCCTCCTCATCTCAAATACCAGCGAAATCATAGGAAAAGGGTTCCACTCTATGTAGAGGAAACCCTTTTTGCGTCTTTATTATACTTTAAATCCTGTTTTTACCCTACGATAAGGCCTTCCGCACGGATTACATCCACTACCTGGTTGACATACTTCTCACACAGCTCGTCTGTGGCAGCCTCCACCATAACGCGGATGACCGGCTCCGTGCCGCTCTCCCTCACAAGGATGCGCCCGTCGTCTCCCAGGGCCTCGGCAACGTCATTCACTGCTTTCGTCACCTCCGGGTTCTCACGGGCAGTTTTCTTATCCGCCACCCGAACATTCTTAAGGAGCTGAGGATAGATCTTCACGTCCTCGGAAAGCTTAGAAAGGCTCTGTTTCTTCTCCAGCATAACTTCCATGATCATCAGGGATGTCAGGATACCGTCTCCGGTAGTCGCATGCTTGCTGAAGATAATGTGCCCGGACTGCTCTCCGCCAAGGGAGAAATTGTTGCGTACCATATTTTCGTACACATATTTGTCACCCACGGCTGTCTTCTCGTATTTCAGGCCGACTTTATCACATGCCTTGTAAAGTCCGAGGTTTGACATGATCGTTGTGACGATCGCATCCCCGTTAAGCCGTCCGCTCTCCTTGAGATATTTGCCGCATACATACAAGATCAGATCGCCGTCTATTACATTTCCGTTCTCATCTACCGCGATGCACCGGTCCGCGTCTCCGTCATAGGCAAATCCTACGTCCAGCTTTTTCTCCTTCACGTAGTTCTGAAGAACTTCAATGTGCGTAGAGCCGCAGTTCGTATTGATATTCGTTCCGTCCGGCTCGCAGTTAATCACATAAGTCTTGGCTCCAAGAGCATCGTAAACAGCCTTAGCTATAGTAAACGCGCTTCCGTTAGAGCAGTCAAGCCCCACTTTCACATCCTCAAAAGAGCGGGTGGCAAGAGAGATGAGATAACCGATATAGCGGTTCCTTCCTGCCACATAATCCACGGTCCGCCCAATCTTTTCTTTTTTCGCAAGAGGGATCTCCGGGATCTTGCCATCGATATATTCCTCAATCTTTTCCTCTACCTCTGCCTCCATCTTGTGCCCCTTGCCATTGATGACTTTGATTCCGTTGTCATAATATGGATTGTGGCTGGCGGAGATCATAATGCCGCAGTCAAAGTTCTCCGTCCTTGTCACATAGGAAACACTGGGGGTCGTCGTAACATGGAGAAGGTAAGCATTCGCCCCCGACGCAGTAAGCCCCGCCGCCAGTGCGTACTCGAACATATAACTGCTCCTTCTCGTGTCCTTGCCGATTACGATTCTCGCCTTATGCTCCTGACCGTAATACCATCCGAGATATCTTCCCACCTTAAAAGCATGCTCCACCGTCAATACTTCATTGGCCTCGCCCCTGAATCCGTCCGTTCCAAAATATTTACCCATAATATTTCTCCTTAAATATCGTTTGTCATATCTGCTGGTTTTCTTGCACATTCAAAATTGCACTACAACATTATATTCTTTTTTTTCCCAAGATACAACCCTGTTCTTGATAAATTTCGCGGCTCCGTTTAAAACAAAAGATGTAAAATCCCCGGCAATGCCAGAAGGATTTTACATCTTTTATAGATTAGTGGTGGAATAATCTAAGCCCCGTAAAGCTCATCACCATCCCATATTTATTGCAGGACGCGATTACATGGTCGTCTCTCACAGAGCCGCCCGGCTGCGCCACATACTTTACGCCGCTCCTATGAGCACGCTCGATATTGTCCCCAAATGGAAAGAAAGCGTCCGAGCCGAGAGCCACGTCGGACATCTTGTCAAGCCACTCTCTCTTCGCCTCTCTCGTAAATACCTCTGGTTTCTCCTTGAAGATATTCTCCCATGCACCGTCTGCCAGCACGTCCATATAGTCCTCGCCGATGTAAAGGTCAATGGCATTGTCCCGGTCTGCCCTGCGGATGCCGTCTACAAACGGAAGGCCCATCACCTGCGGCGACTGTCTGAGCCACCAGTTATCCGCTTTCGTTCCCGCCAGACGGGTGCAGTGGATCCTGGACTGCTGCCCTGCGCCGATGCCGATTGCCTGTCCGTCCTTTACATAGCACACGGAGTTGGACTGCGTGTACTTCAGCGTGATCATAGAGATGGCAAGGTCAATCTTCGCCTGTTCCGTAAGCTCCTTATTATCCGTCACAATATCTGCAAAGAACTCATCGTCAATCTTCAGCTCATTCCTGCCCTGCTCAAAGGTAATGCCGAACACATCCTTGTGCTCTAACGGTTCCGGCACATAATCCGCGTCTATCTGGATGACATTGTAATTGCCGTTCTTCTTTGCCTTTAAGATCTCCAGCGCCTCCTCCGTATATCCCGGAGCGATCACGCCGTCAGACACCTCTCTTTTTATGAGCCTTGCCGTGTCCGCGTCACAAGTATCGGACAGTGAGATAAAGTCTCCGAAGGAAGACATCCGATCGGCCCCTCTCGCCCTTGCGTAAGCGCAGGCTAACGGTGACAGCTCCCCAAGGTCGTCCACCCAGTAAATCTTCGCCAGCGTGTCGGAAAGGGGCAGCCCTACCGCCGCTCCCGCCGGAGATACGTGCTTGAAAGATGTCGCCGCCGGAAGTCCGGTAGCCTGCTTAAGCTCCTTCACCAGCTGCCATCCATTAAAAGCGTCCAGAAAATTAATGTATCCCGGCCTGCCGTTCAACACGGTGATGGGAAGGTCGCCGCCGTCTGCCATGTAGATCTTTGACGGTTTCTGGTTCGGATTGCAGCCATATTTTAACTCTAATTCTTTCATCTTATCTCCTCCTATTTGTTCTTGTTTATAATCTTTGTCTCATATTCTCCGGTTTCAATGTCGATGTAGCGCACGAACAAGGATACCTTATTGTCCTCATTCAGGCTGTTCCACAATGTATCTGCAAATACATCCATATCGTCCGGTATGCCGATCAGTTTCGGCTCGCCCTCAAAGCTTGGCAGAGGATTGCCGTCGCACTTGTAGGTATGGATGAAATGCCCTTCGCCCGCCGCCGGATTTTCATAAGCAAAGGTAAATCGGCTGCAGCTCTCAGGATTTCCGTTATTGCTCTTTAAGATAGACATCGCGTAATTGTATTTCCCGTTCCCGATATGCATGATTCCGGAAATACGCGGCGTAAAGTTCGGCCCGTCCGGCTCGAACTCCCGGCTCCTTAAGGACTGCTCGAAAGTAAGCTGCTTGTCCATCCCCTCATAGATGGTATCCGTCTGGTCGCCGTTGGTCACGATCGTCTTATTTCCCAGCACACGGACAGGCGCATAGATGATAAGGCTCGGGTCCTCAAGCTTTGACTCGTCAAACGCCTGGGTCCTGATGCCCTCTCCTTCTTCCGCGAAAATACGGTTGCGGCTGTTGGCGCTCCTCCCCATGATGAAATACGCCGTCACCGCCTTCGTGCCATCTTCACTTCTGCCGATGATGATCCCGCGGCCCGGATAAGAATTGCCCTGCAGTTCCTTTTCAATTGATAACATCTCCATGAATACCTCTCCTTTTTGCATTTGTTTAAATTGTTCTTTCATTATATATAAATACCATAGATTTTTCCAGTAGTATTTGCATGCTTTAAAAACATATTACAAATTTAAAAGGTACAGGCTGTTATTTTCGTATATTTTTACTCTTGAATGGAATAGCTGAAAAGCATAGAATAATTATCAGATTTTAAACGAAGTATTTTTACGCGAGGTGTTTTATATGGTCAGCAGGGCAGACAACGTAATCACAAACACAGAGGCAGGAGCAAAGCCGGCCATGGCGGCATCGCCGCAAAGGCAGCGCGATTACTTGCTGGACAACTACAAAGCGCTTTTGATCACGCTGGTAGTCATGGGGCATTTCATCGAGCCATGCTATCAGAACAATGATTTTCTGTACACTTTGAAATGGCTCATCGTATCCTTCCACATGCCGGCGTTCATCTTCATCTCCGGCTATTTTTCCAGGAGGGAGCTTAAGCTTTCCGTTATCTTGCAAAAACTCCTTGTTCCGTATATTGTCTACGAGTTTGTTTATTACTTTTTCTATATCTTTGTCATCCACAAAGAAACAGGGCTGTACCTTCTCTATCCCAAGTTCTCCCTGTGGTATCTGCTTGCCCTGTTCGTATGGCGCGCCGTAACGCCTTATGTGAAAAAATGCCCTCATTATATGCTGCTTTCCACTGCCGCCGGGCTCTTGATCGGCTTGTCCGGCATGCCGGACAACTTCTTAAGCCTGCCGAGGATTCTCTACTTTTATCCGTTTTTCTTAGCAGGGATGGACTTTCGCCGCACTGACCTGGAAAAGCTGCAAAAGAAACTTTTCCGTTTCCTTTCTGCGGCTGGCATAATGCTTTTTGCCGGATGCATCCTGTATGCACCTGTCTTTGGCTCTCTGTCCGTCAAAGTATTCTACGGGCGGTATAACTATGATTTTCTCGGACAGGACGTCATTTCAGGCATACTCTGGCGCATCGCCTGCTATGCCATAGGCTTTGCCATGACCTTTGCCGTCATGCTGCTGATTCCTGTCCGAAAGACATTTTTCTCTTATATCGGCACGCGTACGATGGCCATTTACCTGTTCCACGGGCTGACCTATTCTTACTTTAAGGACTGTACATCTCTGCTGAAAAATGTCGCTGCCATGCCCCAGGCTCTCTTGCTGCTTTCCGGCTGCATATTGCTTACAGCCCTGTTCTCCATACCGCAGCTCACTGCATTTACAAACAAGGTCGCGGATTTGCGGCTGCCTGCCGCCGCCGGGCAAACCGCCGGTCTTCTCCTTCTTCGGGGCCGCCATTGGCTGCATGAAAAAACGGTTTCTTTCACGTGTTTCCTGTTCAGACAGAAATCCCGCGCCGGCTCTCAGCGCATGATGTTTCTGGGAGGCAGGTTCTAGCGCACCCACGCTAGACAGTCTCCCCCGGCTTTACAATCCTCACCACATTCTCTCTGCGGATTTCCCATATATTCCCGCAAACCCCTGATTCCTCAAGGCTTTCTATCTCAAATACCCGTTTCCAGCTCTCCTTGATCCTCTGAACCTCATCCGGATAAAAACCTTTATAGCGCCCCTCAAAAAACTCGAACCCGTTTGCAACGCCAATATCCTTAAGATGCCGCTTGTAGGCAGCCGCATCAGCATCATCCTTCGGGAGATAGATCCTGTTCAGCACATAATCCCACTTAAGGTCACTGAAATAAATCACCTTCTCCTCCGGCACCTCAAGCTCATAAACTACCGTTCCCTCAATCGGAGGCAGGCAGTCCTCCCTCCGGATGGCGCACCAGATGGGAGCCTTTACATCCTCCGGCTTTGGAACCTTTTTCGCCGCCACTGTCGTAAACCAGTCATAGCTGTCCAGAAAAAGAGGCGCGATATCCCCAAAATGCAGCTCCACATACCGCCTCACATTGATGACCCTGCCGTCGCGCTCAAGCTGGTACAGGGTCTTGTCATTCTGCCTTGTAAATAATCTCACTGTCTTTTCAGGCATATTTCTTCCTCCCAGGCATAATATTATATTTCCACTTCACATCATTATATCTATCCCCGGACAGGTTTTCAATCATTTGCCGCAAAAAATCAAATACGGCAAAAAGCTTTTTCTTGCCAGATAAAACAATTTTTATTATTCCTTGAGAACATATAAAATACGTTGTCATTTTTTTCTGTAATTGCTATAATGATGGCAAATGTGATATATGATGTTGCAATCCGCTATGCTCCGGATTACGATATCAATAAGATAACGGAAGAAGTTATGAACCAATCAAATCAAAATGTATAAGAATGAGGTGATCTATATGAACAATCTGCAAAAAGCTTTCTCCGTCGCCGCCCCCTCTATCCTTGCAGGGCTGGAAAAACGAAATATGGAGGGATACTATTTCGAGAGCTGTGAAGAAATGGTACAGAAAATCTTGTCTATGCTGCCGGAGAATAGCTCTGTCGCCTGGGGCGGTTCCGAAAGCTTTACGGAAAGCGGCATGCTGACGGCTCTCCAGAATGGAAACTATCAGCTTATCGACCGCGCTGCGGCCGTTACCACTGAGGAAAAGCGAAAACTTTACAGCCGTACTGTCATGGCTGATGCCTATTTTATGAGCAGCAACGCCATTACATATGACGGAATCCTCCTGAACATTGACGGTTCCGGGAACCGTCTGGCATGCCTGATGCATGGGCCGAAAGAAGTGTTTGTCATCGTGGGCATGAACAAATTCACAAAGACCGTTGAGGCAGGAATCGAGCGCATACGAAATCTCGCCTCTCCCGCAAATGTACAGCGGCTGAACCGTAAAACTCCCTGCCATGAGACCGGGCTGTGCGCCGATTGTTTCTCTCCGGACTGCATCTGCAGCCATCTTGTCGTAACAAGGCGCAGCCTTCTGCCGGGAAGGATCAAAGTCTTTATGGTTGCGGAAAATCTTGGATATTAAGAGTATATATAACCGCAACAGGACTTGCAAGGTCTTTAATCTCACAAGTCCTGTTGCTGTATTATGGTGCGGTTTTATCGTTTTCCCTCTTTAATGAATAGAATTAGTTTTTCTACATCATCAAATTCATCATAATCCCCGACAATGCCCTGCCGATGATATACAATACCATTTTTTTCATTGCGCTCTAAACAATCTAATAATGTTTCTTCCCCATATCTTTTGGCAAATAGAGTAAAACCATACGGCTTTATTTTGGATAATAACCCTTTTCTGCATTCTTCACTGCAGCTATAACAATGAGAATGTTCTTTTTCTATTGAGCATTTCCTATTTTCGCACCACTCCTTATCAGGGCATTGCCCTGAATCACACCCCTGGCAGCTTATATTTTCCGAACATAAGCAACACGCAAGTCCACATTTTGCAATTCCTAATTCCCGTCTCATAATAATTTCCTCGTTTCAAATAGTAATAGTACCGCAAAAAATTCATAATAAAGTTGCGACATTTACGTCGCAACTTTAAGGTTAACTATTCAGCATTTACAGGCATTATATTCCGTTGTAAGATTTTATCCCATATTATTTCTGCACAATATTTATAATCTTCTTCGGAACATATATCTCTTTCACAATCGTTCCTGTAAGCTTATCTGCCACCGCCTCTTTTCCGGCAGCAATGGCATCTTCTTTGGACGCGTCTGCCGCGATGCTGATAACTGCTTTTGTCTTCCCGTTAATCTGCACCGGAACCTCGATCTCATCGTCCTTCATGGCCTCCTCGTCGTAAACCGGCCATCCGGCCTTAAATACGCTGCCCTCATGTCCAAGCTGCTCCCAAATCTCTTCTGCGATATGAGGCGCAAACGGCGAGAGCAGGACTGCCATTGCCGACAATGTTTCTATATCGACTCCGCCTGCTTTCCTGGCAATCTCGATCAGATTGTTATTGTGCTCCATGAATCCTGATATGGCGGTATTCAAGCTAAAGCTTTCCAGACGCACCGTAATATCTTTAATGAGCCTGTGACGCTCCTTGATCATTTCTTTTGTGGCATCGACCTTTGCCTCTTTGCTGTCCATCACCAGATTCCACAGACGTTTTAAGAAACGGTTCACACCGTCGATTCCACGGTCATCCCACTCAGCGTCAAGCTCCGGAGGGCCTACAAACAGCTCATACATCCGGAGGGAATCACATCCGTAATCTCTCACCAGGTCATCCGGCGACACTACATTTCCCTTGGACTTGCTCATCTTGATACCATTCTTGCCGGTAATCATGCCCTGATTAAACAGTTTCTGGAAAGGCTCGTCAAAATCAACAGCCCCGATATCGCACAGAAACTTCGTATAGAACCTGGAGTACAGAAGGTGCAGCACCGCATGCTCCACGCCCCCGATGTACATGTCTACCGGCAGCATAGCGTCGGCCTTTTCCTTGGATACCAGCTCTTTGTCATTGTGATTGTCAACATAGCGCAGGAAATACCAGGAAGACCCTGCCCACTGAGGCATAGTATTCGTCTCTCTCTTCGCATCCCCCCCACACTTCGGGCATTTGCAGTTCACCCACTCGTCAATTGCCGCAAGGGGTGATTCCCCCGTTCCGGTCGGCTCATAAGATTCTACCTCAGGGAGCCTGAGCGGCAGCTCTTCCTCCGGCACCGGAACATTGCCACACTTCGGACAGTGAATGATCGGAATCGGCTCGCCCCAGTAACGCTGGCGGGAAAATACCCAGTCCCTCAGCTTATAATTTACCGTAGCCCGGCCCATACCCCACTCTTCAATCATATGGGGCGCCTCTTTTTTCAGGACTGCGGACTCCATGCCGTTCCATTTGCCGGAATTGATCATCGTGCCGCTGGCCTCGGTGTAGGCCTCTGTCATATTCTCTATCTCTTCCCCGTCTTTTGCGATAACCTGCACGATCGGGATATGAAACTTCGTCGCAAACTCAAAGTCACGGTCGTCATGGGCTGGCACGCACATGATCGCCCCTGTACCGTAATCTGCAAGGACATAGTCAGAAAGCCAGATCGGCGCTTTCTCGCCGCTTAACGGATTTACCGCGTAGCTGCCCGTGAACACGCCTGTCTTTTCCTTATCCTGCAGACGGTCCACATTGGACTTCATGGACGCGTCATAGATATACTTCTCCACTGCCTCTCTCGTCTCATCGGTGGCAAGAGATGCCGCCAGCTCATGCTCCGGCGCAAGCACCATAAAGGTTGCTCCGTAAAGGGTGTCCGGGCGCGTCGTGTATACGGTAATCTTCTCCTCCCGCCCCTCTACCGGGAAATCAACCTCTGCACCGTAAGATTTCCCGATCCAGTCAGTCTGCATCTTCTTTACTTTCTCCGGCCAGTCAAGCTTGTCAAGGTCACTTAAAAGACGCTCCGCGTAGGCGGTAATCTTAAGCATCCACTGACGGAGGTTCTTCTTTGTCACCTCCGCGCCGCAGCGCTCACATTTCCCGTTTACCACCTCTTCATTGGCAAGCCCGGTCTTGCAGGACGGGCACCAGTTGATAGGAAATTCCTTTTCATACGCCAGGCCTTCCTTGAACATCTTTACAAAAATCCACTGCGTCCACTTATAAAACTCCGGGTCTGTAGTATTTACTTCCCTGTCCCAGTCATAAAGAGCCGCAATCTCATTAATCTGCCTCTTGATATTCTTTACGTTCTCCGCCGTGGAAATCGCCGGATGGACACCCATCTTGATCGCGTAATTCTCCGCCGGGAGGCCGAAAGCATCCCAGCCCATCGGATGGATGATATAGTACCCCTGCTGCAGCTTATATCTGCTCCACACATCCGAGATGACATAACCTCTCCAATGCCCTACATGAAGTCCGTTCCCTGACGGATAGGGAAACATATCGAGGCAGTAATACTTTTCCCTCTTGCTCCCGTCCTCGTTCTCTGTTACATTCACCGGGTTCTTCTCCCAGTTCTCACGCCATTTCTTCTCAATTGCCTTATGATTATAAGGTATCTTTGACATGCTTGTATCCTCCTTCCTGCCTGGTGAGGTTCGAAAGGACCTCACTTCTGCCAAACCTGATAAAAGCCTTCTCATCTCCAAGAGACGAAAAGGCTTAACTTCCGTGGTACCACTCTTTTTCACACAGCTATGCGCCGCATGCACTCATTGCTTCTGTAACGGGAAGAAACCCGCCCGCACCTACTTGCCGCTTTCTGAAAACACTTTTCCTTCATCGAGCCGCACGTTCAGTCCGGGAGCTCCGAGGCGAGTTGGGAGATTTCTGCCTGCTGCCTCGCACCCTCCGGCAGCTCTCTGAAAGCATCCGTCTCTTACTATTCCTCTTCAATGCTTCTTTCATATACGATAAACATTATAGGAAAAATGTTAAAATAAGTCAACCCTGAAGAAATTATTTTTTACGGTTGTTCCTTCTGTCTCTTTAGTGTATAATAGATACAAGTAGACATACTGGATTTTCAGTAGAATATGATACATAAAGGAGAGGTTGCCATGATAAATTTATTGATAGGTCCGAAAGGCAGCGGAAAGACACAGCAAATGATTGAACAGGCCAACAAGAAAGCCAAAGAATGTAACGGTAACGTTGTTTTCATCAAGAAGACCCACCGCGATACCGCAAGCGTAGCATTCAATATCCGTACGATCTGCATGGATGACTATCCGGCGATTGAGAACATTGACGGATATATCGGCTTTTTGTACGGCATGTACAGCTCCAACCATGATACGGAGTATGTATTCATTGACGGAATCTTAAAGCATGCCGACATTACGCTTGATAGCATTCCTTCATTCATTAACAGGCTGGATCAGCTCACAAAGACCTGCGGAATTGAGTTCTGCGTAAGCATCAGCGCTTCCAGAGAAGACTTAGCCGGAGTAGACACGTCCAAGTGCCAGATTTTAAATTAAGATACATGCGGAACACCCGCTCAAAAAAAACAGGCAGCCTTACCGGCCGCCTGTTTTTTCATTTTTTTACGGATCCCAAAGTCATGTTTATTCATGCAAGCATGAATCACATGACCTTTTGACCCTGGCATCATATTCTTTAAGCAAGCATATCATACAGCATCACCATGAGAGGCATCGTTATGATACAGAATATAATAGACATCACATTAATGACGCTTGCATATTTCGCATCCGCATCATAAATCTGCGCCAGCTGCGTAACCATCGCCGCAGCCGTTGAGGCAGCTGCCAAAAATACCACAAGCAGAATCTGTTTCGCGTCCTTATGTATTCCCATCCGGGCAATCACCGCAAAGATTACGGCAGTGACTGCCGGAAACAGGATAAGGCGGATAAAGCAGACAAAATACGGTCTCTTCCGGGTAAACACCCACTTTAAATCCATATTTCCGATTACCATTCCAATGACAAACATGCCCGCGGTTCCAATCATCGTGCCAAGTCCTTCCAAGCAGTTTCCGACAATCTCCGGGATATGGATTCTCGCCGCAAAGAAGAAAAATCCGGCTATTGTGGCCATGATGTTTGGATTCATAAGGATTTTCAGGTAATCCTTTTCCTCCGTATTTCCAATCAGGCTGATTCCGTGCGTCCAGATTAGCACAGTCTGGACAATGTTAAACGCGTTCGTATAAAACACCCATTCTATGCCAAGCACTGCGCCTACAAGCGGGATAACCAGATTTCCTGCGTTCGTATAGATCAGGGACGCCCTCTCAATTCTGTTGAGGTTCAGCGGCCTTCGCAGCAATGCCGTTCCGAGGATGAACAGCACATGTACCAGCACGGCTGCTGCAATTGCCAGCAAAAGCCCCTGTACCTTGTCTTTTGTAAGCTCTATCTGAAAGGAATAGACAATCATGCAGGGGGAACAGATATATACCATCATATTCGATAGTACTTTGCTGTCCTCGCTCTTAAACAATCCCGCCTTTACGCTTGCATATCCCGCCGCCACATATAAAAACATTGTGATAATCTGACCGGCAAGCAATATACTAAGTTCCATAATCCGTTTCCCTTATCCTACTCTTCATCCTGTTTTACGGCTGGCGCGCCGCCGCTCCCCTGAATGGTTTCCAGAGACAGCACCGCATTCGCCTTCTCATCTTCCTTATATTCCATTCGGACTTCCTGCCCGACTTCGCATCTTACCACGTCGATATAATCCACAACCGATATGTCAAAGATATCATCCGAGCCTTCCACCATCAGATAATAATGGGAAGTTCCCTCAATGACTGCCTGGGCAATCTTCGTGATTTTCCCGCTTATTTTCTTTACCTGCCTCGTGTCCTTCTCCGCTTCTTTTACGCCGTTGCTAAACAGAAGCTCAAGATAATTTTCCTCGCACTGGCTGACACTGTCGCCAATAGCAACGATCTGGTACTTCTGCACATTGACCATGGCATACTTCTTCACAAGGCCCGCGTCGTCCTTAAGGGCGATAAAGTAAGTCGGTTCGTCTGAAATATTAAGCAGCAGAGGGAATGTGGCCACATACTTTAAATTCTGAACCTGCCCTTCCGCAGAGGACATCGCGGAGGCCTCTGTTGCTCCCTCCACTTTATAATACTTCGTCTCCATAGTCCGCTGGTTGGACAGCATGAATCCTACATTTGACTGGTCCCCGTTGACTGAAGTGACGCCTGTATACATCCATACGTCGTCGTCAAGGGCAAGATAGTTGTAGCCGTCGGTTGTCTCCAGACAGTCCTTCTGGCTTAACACGCTGTTGATAAATCCATGTTTCAAAGTTCCGTAATAGTCAAAGAGCTCTACAAGAAGATCCGCCGCATACGCCCGGTCGATCCATGATGGAGCTTTATCTATATCATAGGTCTTCGTATCTCCGGTAATTGCATTGCACAGCACTACTTTTCCCACTGTCTCTCCGCCAAACAGCCCGATGTTATATTTTTTCACGGGAGCCACCCAGTACGGCACTCCGCTGTCATCAATCTCAAAGCTCAGGCCCCCATATATATAGGTAGGATGTGCAAACCGAAGATGCCTGTATATATTTCGGTTAAAATACTCGCTGTTCGTATACTTCATGCCCTCTTCAAGCTTTACAAGCTCCGTCGTCTGCGTCGCCATATTGATCCTGATATATGCCGGGATTCCCTCCGACTGGTTCGTAAACCATTTAATTACGCTGGCATACTTAAGGGGCGATACCCTGACCGGATTGTCCTTATAATTAATCTGAGTGTAGATATCATCCACCTCAAACTGGGAAACCATGTCCACCATGCTTCCCATCTTGCGGTCGCCAAGAATCATAGCCGTATCACGGTCAAGGAGCGGGATCTTGTCAAAAGAAAGCTCATCGATATCCTCCGTAAATTCTCCTTCTTCCACCGTCATCAGTTTCTGATACTTCTTTGCATTTATAATCGGAGACGAGAGAAGGCTCCCTGCCAGATAAACCACTCCCAGCACAAGGATTACGGAAACGAAAAACCGCAGCCCCCTGTCCTCCTTTGCATCCCGAACCGTAATACGCCTGCGCTTTACATAGAATGCCGCGGCCACCACGAGAATGACAAAGATAAAAAACCATGTATCCGACGAATGGATATTAATCGCCGGAAGAGCCACGTAATAATAAATTCCTACAATGATTGCCGCCGCAAGCACTACAGCTGCCTTTAACCTTTTTTTCATTGGCTTTCCTCTCTTTCTTTTTCCGTTAGCATCATGTTAAAATTGTTTTTTCCATACCGGCAATGTGATGAGCATTAAAAATGGGAACAGCTCCAGACGCCCTGCCAGCATATCTATGCAGAATATCAATTTGGAAAATACAGAAAATTCCGCAAAGTTTCCTGCCGGCCCTACGGCGCCGATTCCCGGGCCTATATTATTCAGTGTTGCCATTACCGAGCTGAATGTTGTAGCAAAATCCTTATTGTCAATAGATACCAGAAGTATCGAGCCAATCGCAACCACTGCGTAAGCCATCAGATATGCACATACTCTACGGATTACATCCGTACCCATCTTCTTCCCGTTCACCCGGATGATGCTCACAGACTTGGGATGCGTCATCTGCTTGATCTCCCGCTTTATCGTTTTCAGTATAATCAGAACCCTTGACACCTTGATTCCGCCTCCTGTGGAAGAGGCGCAGGCTCCTGTCACCATAAGCAGCAGCAGAATGCATTTGGAAAACATGGGCCACTGCACAAAATCTGCCGTCGCATAGCCTGTCGTAGTGATAATGGATGCCACCTGGAAAAGCGCGTACCGAAACGCCTTTAACGGGGAGGCGAACTGCCCGCTTATATTCATTGCGATCAGCAGCGTTGACACTGTGATTATCAGAAGGTATGCCCTCAGCTCCTCATTCTTCCACACACCTTTGAATTCCCGGAGGAGCAGCATATAAAACAGGGAAAAATTGATGCCGAACAAAATCATGAACACGGACACCACCACGTCGATATATGCGCTGTCAAAATGCCCCACACTAGCTGCATAATTGGAAAATCCCCCGGTTCCTGCTGTCCCGAACGCATGCAGCAGGCTGTCAAACAGATTCATCCCACCAAAAAGGAGCAAGATTGTCTGCAGGATTGTCATTCCGAAATAGATACCGTAGAGAATCCTCGCCGTAGACATCATCTTCGGCGCAAGCTTTTCTTTTTCCGGCCCCGGAACCTCTGCCGTCATAAGATACATGGAGCTGTTTTTGTCAAGGCTTGTAAGCATCAGCACAAATACCAGCACCCCCATTCCTCCTACCCAATGGGTAAAACTGCGCCAGAAGAGCATGCATTTTGACAATGCCTCCACATCCGTAAGGATGGATGAGCCTGTCGTAGTAAATCCCGATACCGTCTCGAAAAGCGCGTCTATATAATCCGGGATTTCTCTTGAGATAACAAAAGGAAGTGCCCCGAAGACAGACCACAAAAGCCACGCCAGCGCCACGATGACCATGCCGTCCTTCCCGTATATCGTCGTCTTCTCAGGTTTCTTTCGCCCTGTAAAAAAATAAATGCATACAAGCATCATTGCCGGGATTAAAAAGCTTATGCCTTCATGCTCCCCGTATATCGCCCCTACCAGAGCCGGCAGCATGAGGAGAAGGGCCTCCGCACCCAGCATTTTCCCTAATATATACCGTATCATCTTTGTATTCATATCCCGACACTCCTAAGCAAGAATATCACGAAAGTTGCTGACAATATTTTCTTTCGTAACAATGATCACGCTGTCTCCCACTTCCAGATGGGAGTCACCGTTAGGTATGATAATCTCTCTCTTCCTCCCAATACATGCAATCAAATGGTTTTTCTTCGTCCTAAGGTTCTTTAACGGTATATTCGTATATTCACATTCTTTCTTAATGATAAATTCCAGAGCCTCCACCCGCCCGTTAAGCAGGCGGTACATTGTCTCAACATCGGCGCTGCTGTAAGAATTCATCCTCGCCCGGACATATCCCAGGATTTCGTCTGCCGCCGCGCTTTTTGCGGAAACAATGCTGTCGATTCCCATTCCCTCAACCATCTGCGCCCGGGTATCCTGATTGACCTTTGCTATAATCTTCGGTACGTTCTGCGTCTTTGCAAAAAGGGATATGATGATATTTTCTTCATCCATACCAGTCAGCGCCACAAAAGCATGGGCATCCGCAAGCCCCTCTTCCATAAGAAGCTCCTGATCCGTGGCATTTCCGTTAATGATAGTTGCCTTTGGAAGAAGTTCGCACAGTTCTTCGCATCTCTGCTCGTTCCTCTCGATAATCTTCACCTGCATGCCCACCTGCAGGAGCTGTTTCGCAAGATAATAGCATACATGTCCTCCCCCGCAGATGATCACCTTTTTTACTTTCGAGTTCTTGCGCCCCAAAGACTTGAAAAAGGACTTCAGGTTGTGGTGCGCGGCGGCAATATGCAGACGGTCTCCTGTATTCAGCACAAATGCGCCGTCAGGTATAAAGATATCATGCCCTCTTTTCACGGCACATACAAGGAATTTTATCTGAAATTTTCTGTAAATCTCAGCAAGCGAAAGACCTGCCAGAGGATTGTTCTCATCAACCGGGTATTCTACCAGCTCTACCCGGCCTTTCATAAATGTCTCAACCTTATTTGCCTCCGGGAACAATAAAATCCTTGAGATTTCATTTGCCGCGGCAAACTCAGGGTTTACCGTGAGGCTGAGCCTTAAGTCTTCCTTCAAAAGTTCCATCTGCCTGTAATAGATTGGATTTCGTACCCTCGCAATCGTATGTTTCGCCCCGAGCCGCCTTGCCAGAAGGCAGCACAGCATGTTCATCTCATCTGCCGACGCGCAAGCGATTACCAGGTCTGCATGAGGCACGTCCGCCTGCTTTTGAATCTCTGCATCCGCCCCGTTTCCCGGAATGCAGAAAATATCCATTTTATTTAAAGCATCTTTAAGTTTTCCCTCGTTCTGATCGATAAGGACAATGTCATAATTTTCCTCTGACAACTGTACCGCAAGTTTGTATCCTACTTTACCGTCACCAATGATTACTATCTTCATTTCCCATCCTCTTTTATGTTTCTGTATTTTAATTCTTCAATTGCATGATAAAGTATAGCACCTTTGATAAAATAAGAAAACCCCTCTTATATATTTGTTTTAAATACATGAAAAGAACCTGGCAGATGACGGCTCATCTGCCAGGTCCGATAATACTCCTATTCTTTTGCGCCTTCTATTCTTCAGCCGCCCTCTTTGCAATCTCTGCCTCCTGGACATCGGAAGGAGCCTGCTCATAGCGCGCAAACTCATACTCATAATTTCCGCGGCCTCCGGTCATGGAACGCAGGGTCGTGCAATAGCCGAACATTCCCGTCATCGGCACGTCCGCCTCAATCACCTGATAGCCTCCGGCTACCGGATTCATGCCAAGCACACGGCCGCGGCGCTTGTTAAGGTCTCCCATAACATCGCCGGTATATTCGTCCGGAACTGTCACCTTTACAGATGCGATCGGCTCTAAGAGTACCGGGCCTGCCTCCATAAAGCCCTTCTTAAACGCCTGAATCGTAGCGGTCTTAAACGCCATCTCGGAAGAATCTACCGGATGATAGGATCCGTCATACAGCGTAGCCTTAACCCCGACTACCGGATATCCTGCCAAAGGACCCTTGATGACAGATTCCTGAAGGCCTTTTTCAACTGCCGGGAAGTAATTCTTCGGAACCGCTCCGCCCACTACTACTTCTTCAAATACATACGGCGTATCCAAATCACCGGAAGATGCGAATTTCATCTTTACATGCCCGTACTGTCCATGTCCGCCGGACTGTTTCTTATACTTGGTATCAACATCGGAAACTTTTCGTATCGTCTCGCGGAAAGCAACTCTTGGCGTCTCCAGCGTAACCGCGCATTTGTATCTCTCGGCAAGCTTGCTCACTGCAATCTCCAAATGCTGGTCGCCCATGCCGTAGATCAGCGTCTGGCGGTTCTCGCTGTCATTCACTACCTTCAGCGTTATGTCTTCCGCCATCATCTTCTGAAGAGCCTGGGAAACTTTGTCCTCGTCTCCCTTATTGTTCGTCACATATTTCATATATGTATACGGTTTGGAATACTCGGTCTTTCCGTAGAGGATCGGCACTGTCTTTGCGGAAAGGGTATCCCCCGTCTTTGTGTTGCCAAGTTTTGCGATAGCTCCGATATCTCCGGCAAACAATTCGCTTACCTCCACCGGTTTATTCCCTAGCATAGTATAGATCTTTCCAAGCTTTTCATCCGCATCGGAAACAGAATTATGAAGGACATCCTCACCCTTAAGCACTCCGGAACATACCTTTACGAAAGAATATTTCCCGATGAACGGATCCACCATCGTCTTAAATACGTATGCTGATTTTGCCCTTGCAAAGTCATAGTTCGCCTCATAAATCTCATTTGTCTTGAGATTGACGCCCGCGCACTCCCTGCAGTCCGGACTCGGGAAGAACCTTACAATGTCGGACAGGAGGTTTGCCACGCCCTGCGCCTGGATATTGGAACCCATGGCAACCGGAACAATGCTTCCGTCCATAACTTCTGTACGCATCGCCGCACGGATCTCCTCAACCGAGAACTCCTCCCCTGCAAAATAACGTTCCATAAATTCTTCGCTTGTCTCCGCAACCGCCTCCAGCAGTTTCTCGCGGTAGCTCTCCACGTACTCTTTGCAGTAATCCGGGATCTCGCACTCCTCCCGTTTTCCGATGCCTGTATACACGCGGCCGGCGTTCTTAATAATATTGACATACCCGGTCAGTTTCTCATTTTCACGGATTGGAGAGAAATGCGGCGCGATTACTTTGCCGTACTTTTCCGTGAGGTCCTCCACAACCTGGCGGAAACTTGCATCGTCCACATCCATCTCTGTAACATATATCATACGCGGCAGTCCATACTTATCACACAGCTCCCACGCTTTCTCCGTGCCGACTTCCACGCCCGCTTTGCCGGATACGACGATGACTGCCGCGTCCGCAGCGCTGACTGCCTCCTCAACTTCACCGACAAAATCAAAATATCCCGGCGTATCCAGAACATTAATCTTCGCTTTCTCCCACTCTACCGGAATCAGTGCAGTGCTGATGGAAAATTCGCGTTTTTGCTCTTCCTTGTCAAAGTCGCTGATGGTGTTGCCGTCAGAAACCTTTCCCATGCGGCTCACCGCGCCGGATACATAAGCCATAGCCTCTGCAAGGCTTGTCTTTCCGCTCCCGCCGTGTCCCAAAAGAACTACGTTTCTGATTTCGTCCGTTCTATAAACCTTCATATTTAGCTGCCTCCTTGTTATTTAGAAAAATCTCATGTATCTATTGTACTAAAATTTCTCGCATTTTACAACTTATTTATGCATAATTCCAAAACTCCTTCCAAAAGTCCTTGCTTTTTCACTTTAAAGTGATATAGCATTGACAAAATCTTTTTTTCCCTATAAAATAGAGACAAATTATTGTACCCTACTGGACAAAGGGTAGCCGGGAGGAATATCATGAAAACAAAAATCGGCTTCATCGGGCTCGGGCTGATCGGCGGCTCTATCGCAAAAGCAATCCGCCAGTATTACCCTGACTACGAGATTGTCGCTTTCGATAAGAATAAAGAAACGCTTGCCCTGGCGGTCCAGGAATCCGTCATAGACACGGCTGCCGCCGCAATCGACGGCAATTTCCAGGACGCCAGCTACATTTTCCTTTGCGCTCCGGTGGCATACAACACTGCCTACTTAAAGCAGCTCAGGGAATTTATACATGAAGGCTGCATCCTCACGGATGTAGGAAGCGTAAAGCAGAATATCCACAGGGAAGTGTCCGCCCTTCATCTGGAGGAGCATTTTATCGGGGGCCATCCTATGGCAGGCTCTGAAAAGACAGGTTTTTCCAACTCAAAAGCTATGCTTATCGAAAATGCGTATTACGTGCTGACACCTTCTGCCGGAGTATCTGCCGAAAAGATTGCACGCTATGAAAATTTCATTAAAAACCTACATGCTATCCCCATTGTCCTGGATTATCGGCAGCATGATTATGTCACGGGAACCATCAGCCACCTCCCTCACATCATCGCCTCAAGCCTTGTAAATTATGTCAAACGGACAGACACCGATGAGGAGCTTATGAAGAATCTTGCCGCAGGCGGTTTCAAGGACATTACCCGCATTGCCTCCTCCTCTCCTGTCATGTGGCAGCATATCTGCCTTGCCAACCGGGAAAACATCTCGAAGATCCTCGGCGGATATATTGAATCGCTTAAGGATTTTAAAAAGCAGATCGATGCGGGAGACGACTCCGGCATTTATGATAATTTCAACTCGTCCAGAAACTACCGCAACTCCATCCCGAACACACTGGCAGGCCCGATAAAAAAGGCATATGCGGTTTACTGCGACATCATAGACGAGGCGGGCGGTATCGCCGCTATCGCGACAATCCTTGCCGCAGGCGGCCTCAGCCTGAAAAACATTGGAATCGTGAACAACAGAGAATTTGAAGAAGGGGTTCTGCGAATGGAATTCTACGATGAGGCATCTTCGAAAAAAGCCTCCGAATTGCTGCAGAAATTCAGGTATATTGTATATGAGCGATAAAATCATTTACCCGGCACGCCGGTTAAGAGGAGAAATTGAAGTTCCCGGGGACAAATCCATCTCCCACCGCGCAGTCATGCTGGGCTCCATTGCCCGGGGATCTACAGAGATCACACATTTTTTAAACGGCGCGGACTGCCTGTCCACCATCTCCTGTTTCCGAAAGATGGGAATCACGATTGAGGAAAAGCCTGACTGCGTGCTTGTACAGGGAAAAGGCCTGCGGGGCCTTTCTGCCCCTGACGGAGCATTGTATACCGGCAATAGCGGAACTACTACAAGACTGCTCTGCGGCATCCTTGCCGGACAGGATTTCCCTGCCGTGCTCTCCGGCGACGCATCCCTGAATGCAAGACCCATGCAGCGGATCATGACCCCCCTGGGCCAGATGGGCGCAGAGCTTTCCAGCTTAAGCAATAACGGCTGTGCACCCCTCTCCGTCACGCCCGGCGCGCTGCACGGCATAAAGTACCAGTCTCCGGTATCCTCAGCCCAGATAAAATCTGCCATCTTACTGGCAGGCCTGTATGCCGACGACGAGACTTCCGTCACCGAGCCGGCTCTGTCAAGGAACCATACGGAACTTATGCTGCAGAACTTCGGAGCACACGTTTCCTCCGTACTGCACGTAGAAGGCGGCGCAACTGCGCTGGTGACGCCTCCGGATGAGCTTTACGCACAGCAGGTATGGGTTCCGGGTGACATCTCTTCCGCCGCCTACTTTATTGCCGCCGGGCTATTAGTTCCCAACTCCGAAATACTTGTTAAAAATGTAGGAACCAACTTTACCCGCGCCGGTTTCCTGAAAATCTGCGAAGAAATGGGCGGAGACATCACTCTCCTGAACCGTTCCTTTAAAGGCGGCGAGAGCCGGGCAGATGTCCTTGTCAGATCCAGCAGCTTAAAAGGAACCGTCATTGAAGGAGATTTAATCCCCACTCTTATCGACGAGATCCCTATTATCGCCGTGATGGCGGCATGCGCTAAAGGCACTACCACCATCAGGGATGCTGCCGAGCTGAAAGTAAAAGAAACAAACCGCATCGACACCGTGACAGAAAACCTTCAGGCCATGGGAGGCGACGTGACTCCTACAGAAGACGGCATGGTCATCCGGGGAGGTTCGCCCTTAAAAAGCATCCGGGCAAGGAGCCGCTTAGATCACCGCATCGCCATGTCTTTTGCAGTTGCAGGCCTTATCGCCCCTGGGGAGACGATTATCGAAGACGGGCAGTGCATCGATATCTCCTACCCGGAATTTTTTGAAACTCTGGAAAGCTGCGTCGAAAGATGATTGCTTAAAGGAGCTCTAGCAAGCTGTCAATGTCTTCTGATCCCGTCGCCCAACTGGTGGCAAATCTCACTACCGTGTGGCTTTCATCATATTTTTCCCAAAAGCTGAAAGCCACTTTTTCCCGGAGATTCTCCATCTCCTTATTTTCCAGGATAATGAACTGCTGATTTGTCGGAGATTTCAGGCAGAACCGGTATCCCCTCTCCTCTAATCCTTCTTTCAGCCTCTCCGCCATCTCAATGGCGTTCTTGCTGATCTGGAAATACAGCCCGTCTGTAAACAGCACATCAAACTGAATGCCAAGAAGCCACCCTTTAGCCAGCAGCCCTCCCTGCTGCTTTACCATCGTGAGGAAATGCTTTGGCATATTGCCCCTGGTAAATACGACTGCCTCCCCAAAAAGAGCGCCCACTTTTGTTCCCCCTATATAGAACATGTCGCAGCAGCGGGCTATCACAGGCAGCGTCACATCCGTATCCCTGCTCATCAGCCCGTACCCGAGACGCGCGCCGTCCAGATAGAGCGGAATATCATACTCTCTGCAGATGCCCGATATCTCCTCGAGCTCTTCCCTGGAGTACAGCGTTCCATACTCCGTCGGGTGGGAGATGTACACCATTCCCGGAAATACCATATGTTCATGGTTGCCATCCTGCCAGTATGTTTCAAGATAGGCCTTAAGCTCCGATGACTTTATCTTTCCATCATGTCCCGGAATTTCAAGCACCTTGTGCCCCGTATACTCAATCGCGCCCGCCTCATGGGTGCTCACATGGCCCGTATGTGCGGCAACGACTCCTTCGTACCGCTCAAGAACCGAAGCAATCACAGTTGCATTGGCCTGGGTACCCCCTGTCAGGAAGTGAATCTGAGCCTGCGGGCATTCACATGCCTTCCTGATCTTTTCTTTCGCACTCTCACAGATTACATCACCGCCGTATCCTTTCTGCTGTATCAAGTTCATTTCCTGCATCCTGTTTAATATATTTTCATGCGCTCCTATCGTATAATCGCTCTCAAATGACAGCATCTTTTTTCCTCTCCTTTTTCCTGCGCCTTTCCTGGCAGCGTATTTTTGCGTTCTCCCACGCCTCTTTTTCTTCTTCCGTCTCCAAAACCAGCCCCGGCACTCTGACTGGACGGTCATTTTCGTCAAGCGCCACTATCGTAAGGTAAGCCTGGTTAATATGGGTCCTTCCCCCTTTTCTGTCCTCCACGTAAGTATCTACCTTCACCTCCATGGAAGTTGTCCCTGCATACGTCAGTTTTCCTATGATGACAACATCATCATTCGGATATGCCCCCCGGATAAAATGCAGGTTGTCCACCGATACTGTTGTGACATTTCTCCGGCAGTGGCGTTTTGCAACGATTGCAGCCACCTCATCGATCCACTGCATGAGAATCCCTCCAAACAGCCGCCCTGCGCCGTTCAGGTGGTTCGGACGCACGATATGGACAGTCTCCGCAATGGAATCCGCCACTCTTTTTTCATCTGCCGCCATAAAAACCTCCATTTATTTTATTTTCATCATCTTCAGGTATTCCTTCTGCTCTTCTGTGTCAATATGCTCTTTTTCGCACTGCTCCTGCGCCAATGCCTTCTCTATCCTTACGCGGGCGCGCCGGGCCTGCCCATGGTCAAGCCCGCTTGCCGTTATTCCCGCCACAATATTTTCCTGTACTGCCACCGCCGGAAAGTAGAAATCACACAGCTCTTTTTTGTGCGACACATTGACCGGAATCTTCCTTTCCCGGCACAGGCCTGCTATCTGCTCGTTGCATGCAGTGTCGTTTGTAGCGGCAAGCACAAGCTCTGACCGGCATATTATCTCCTTTGCCTCGGGGCTCTGGAAAGATATAGGAAACCAACGGATTTTCTTTTCCTCCGCCGCCTTATTTATCTCCCCCAATACTTCAGGGGAAATAACCGTTATATCCTCCGCGAACGCAAGAAGCGTCTCTATCCGCCTGGCGGCAACCTTTCCGCCTCCCACCACTGTAATCTTCATCTCAGACACGTCTATAAATATGGGGAAAAACGGTTTCATGCTTCTTCCGGCCCATCATTTACAATCTCTATCTGGCACATTTTCATTGCCTCCAGCGCGTTCCTGTGGCTCTGAGGCGTTACGCCCGCACAGCAGGACGCGTCCACGATGACCGGAATCTCCGGGAACATCGCTTTTAAGATTATGGCGTTGGAGATCACGCAGATATCCGTACACAGCCCTACTAAAGTAACGTCCTCCAAAGCCTCCTTGTGTTCATGGTACGCCTTAAGGAACTCTCCCAGCTCCATGCTGCCAAAGGTTCCCTTGTCTACAGGCGTCTCGCTGATAAGACTGCCGATCTCCGGGCGTATCTCCCAGCCTTTCGTATTCCGGATGCAGTGTTTTACCGGAAGCTTTTTCCCTTCCTGGGTTTCAAGGTAATTCTCCTCATGAGTATCCCTTGTGGCAAGCACCATCCCCTTAAATCCTTTAATCTTTTCCGCCACATTGGCTACGATTCTTTCAGCCTCAGCCGTTCCCAGCGCCCCGTCGATAAAGTCATTCTGCATGTCAACAACAACTAATACTTTCATTTTCCTGCCCCTTTCTCAAAAATTTCTGCGGGAATCTCCCTGTCTTTATAATAATACTTCCTGTCATGTTCGCCAATCTCACGCATGACTCTGCACGGATTGCCTACCGCAACCACATTCGGCGGCACATCCTTTGTCACAATGCTGCCCGCCCCTATCACAGTGTTGTCGCCAACCGTTACGCCAGGCATGATGATCGCTCCTGCCCCGATCCAGCAATTCCTCCCGATACGGACAGGCATATTGTACTGGTACAGCTCCTCCCTGAGCTGAGGCAGGATGGGATGCCCTGCGGTCGCAATCGTAACATTCGGCCCGATCATCGTATAATCTCCGATGTAAATGTGCGTGTCGTCTACGCAGGTCAGATTGTAATTTGCATAAACCATATTCCCAAAGTGACAGTGATGCCCGCCGAAATTGGAATAGAACGGCGCCTCAATATAGACCCCTTCTCCGCAGTCTCCAAGCATCTCCTTCAACATTCCCGCCCTTTTTTCTGTCTCCGACGGTTTCGTCATGTTATAATCGCACAGCCTGTCCTGATATACCGCCTGCTCCCTCATGATCTCCTCATCTCCTGGAAGATAAAGTTCGCCGGTGTGCAGTTTTTCTTTCATGCTGCTCATATCCAATCCTTCTTTCTTGTAAATTCTCCTTAACAACAATAACATACTTCTTGCAAAAACTAAATAGAAGTGTCGCAATTTAAAAGCCAAGTATTTCAGACAAACTTATCTGCGGTTCTTTCAGAGAACGCACCTTTCTCTCCGTAATTCTGTCCTCGGGCAGAATCTTTCCGCACAGTATCGGGGAATTCGCATCATACATCTTCCTGTTTTCCCGCACTCTCCCGTCACTGGCATTGGCATAGCAATAAACGCATCCATTCAGGCATGTATTGTATGTTCCCACTTCAATGCTCTCCAGGCACCCGCATTCCTTTCTCTGATTCTTGTCCTTTTCCCCTTCAAGCTTACACCCAAGCAGACGTTCAATCAGCGTCCTGTCAATGCAGCTCCCATGCTTAATCCCTGCGCCCTGCAAATCTATCTGCTCCGCGCATGCCTCGATACCCAGCCGATGGCGGGCAGCTATCCGGGCAAGTTCTTTTCCAAGACGCATCATCTCTTCCTCCGTCATCTGCCGGATGCCGGAGCTTTCTGCCCCGTGCCTTATCCTGGCATACAAGTCAACAAAACTTATGACTGCTTTCTCCGTATAATCCGCAAGGCTGCCCGCCAGCTTCCCGAAAATATCCAGATGATGCTCCTCTGTATATCTTTCATTGAGCAGGATCGGGTCGTATCTCCAGATTACCCTTTCCCTGCCAATCTTATCGGACAGACGCTTAAACGTATCAAGGAGCACTTCCTGCTTATCCGGAAGGTTCGGCTCTATATCTTTCCCGTAACCAGTAAGCGTAAATTGAAAATAATACATATAATCCTTCAGGAATTCCAGCTTATCTAACATATTACCCGGGTTCTTTGTCCAGAATACAATACAGTCCACAATATCCGGAGCCAGGGATATCCGGCTTACCTGATGGGCATTCATAGGATTTCTTACATAAAGAAAACCCTCTTTTATCCTGTTCACAAACCATTCTGAATAGCAGTCCGGCACGTCAGTCCGCCTACTCACGCTTAATATCATGTTTCCACTCCTGTTTTTATAACCAAATAGGTACTTTACACCGCAACAATTTATTTGATATAATAATACCATATAAACGGTGTATAGAAAAGAAGAGTGCAAAACCCAGGCTAAATCTTCAGGGGTTTTGCATTTTATTAGTCAGCGGCAGGTGCAGATTATGGATACGCAGGCGGTTTTCTGGGGCGAAAAAAGGTATCGTTCCCTTGATTATCATTTAAAGGAGAAGTTCGGACATAAAATCTATAAACTTTCCTTAAACGGCGGTATGACATGCCCCAACCGGGACGGCACGCTGGGAAACAGGGGATGCATCTTTTGCAGCGCGGGCGGCTCCGGTGATTTTACCCCGGACTCCCGGCTCTCCGTAAAAGAGCAGATTGAATCTGCGCGCTCCCTTGTAGCCCGGAAATATAACGGCTCCTCATACATCGCCTATTTTCAGGCATACACGAACACTTACGCGCCCTGCTCTTACCTGAGAGAGATTTTTACAGAGGCTATCAGCTGCCCGGATATCAGCGCACTGTCCATTGCCACAAGGCCGGATTGCCTCGGCGGGGATGTCCTGAAACTCTTAGAAGAGCTGAACCTCATAAAACCAGTCTGGGTAGAGCTGGGTTTTCAGACAATGCACGAGGACACTGCCCAATTTATCCGCAGGGGATACGATACGGAGGTCTTTGAGGCAGCTCTGTCTGCCCTCAGGGCACGAAACATCGAGACTATCGTCCACGTCATCCTCGGCCTTCCGGGAGAGGATGATGCCCAGATGCTTGACACGGTACGTTTCCTGAACAAGCATGACATACAGGGAATCAAGCTGCAGCTGCTCCATATATTAAAGGACACGGATCTTGCAGATTATTATGGCAGCCATCCCTTCCGCATCCTCTCTATGGACGAGTATCTCTACATTGTCGGCAAATGCATCGCCTCCCTCAGGCCGGACATCGTCATACACCGGCTCACAGGGGATGCCCCGAAATCTCTGCTAATCGCTCCTTTATGGAGCGCAAACAAACGCCAGGTACTGAACCGGATGCACGCATACCTTAAGGAAAATGATATCTGGCAGGGAAAGGAACTTTGACATGGCAGCATACAAGCTCTATAAACTTATCATATTATATATGTTAAACCGGGTTGACTTCCCCCTTACGAATTCACAGCTTTCAGAATTTATATTAGACCAGGGGTACACCAATTATTTCAAATTGCAGCAGGCTCTAGCGGAATTGTCCGTGGAGGGCTTTATCCGGGAGGAGGCCACTCACAGCCGCACTTTCTATCATATTACAAAAGAGGGGGAAGAGACGCTCAACTTTTTCAGAAATGATATCTCCCCCGCGATCCAGGCAGACATTGACGGCTTTTTCAGGCAAAAGCAGTATGAGCTAAAAAAGGAAGTGTCCGTCAGGGCAAATTATTATCCCGTTTCCGGCAGGGAATACTCCGTAAACTGTCAGGTTTACGAACATGGCATGCCCCTCATTGACCTTACGGTGACAGTTCCTGCCGAGGCCGAGGCTAAAGCCATTGCCGACAACTGGGGAAAAAAGAGCCAGGAAGTATATGCTTTGATCATGCAGAACCTGCTCTGATGCAGCGATTCTTCAATTCACCTAAAATACTTAACGATCGGAGGTTCATCTTTATGAGCATAAAAAAACTTGCAGAGCTGTACGTCAGCTTTTTTAAGATCGGAGGGCTTACTTTTGGGGGCGGGCTTGCAATGCTGCCCATGCTGCAAAGGGAAATTGTCACAGACCGGAAGTGGTGCTCGGAGGAAGAGATTCTTGACATGTACGCTATCGGCCAATGCACGCCTGGGATCATCGCAGTCAATACTGCCACTTTCGTAGGGTTCAAGCAGGCAGGCGTTATCGGCGGCATTGCCGGAACGCTTGGGATGATTTCTCCCTCCCTTATCATCATCTGCCTGATAGCGTCCATCCTCCAGAACTTCATCAATTATCCCGCTGTCATTCACGCCCTGTCAGGCATCCGCATTGTAGTCTGCGGCATGATGATAAACACGGTTTTCACAATGGCTAAGAAAGGGATCGTTGACAAGATCGGCGGAGCTCTCTTTGTCGCAGCATTTATCCTTGCATGCTTTACCCCCGTCCCCACTGCACTGATCATTGTCTGCGCCGGGATTGCCGGTGTTATCGTCAATAAATTCGGAAGGAGAAAAGGCGCATGATCTACCTCACACTTGCCGTAGAATTTTTTAAGATTGGTTTATTTTCCATCGGAGGAGGCATGGCGACCCTCCCTTTCCTCATGGACCTGACGACCAGGTATGACTGGTTTACTGCCAGCGAGCTTACCAATATGGTCGCCATCAGCGAAAGCACCCCCGGGCCCGTAGGCGTAAATATGGCCACCTACGCGGGATACAGCGCCGCCGGCGTTCCCGGCGCTGTCGTCGCCACCCTTGCCCTGACTGCACCCGCTATCATCATCATATGCATAATTGCAAAATTTTTGGAGAACTTTAATAAAAATACCACTGTAAAGTCTGTATTTTACGGAATACGCCCCACAGTGGCTGCCCTGATCGGATATGCTGTATTTGAACTTTTAAAGATTGCCCTGATTACCGTATCAGGCGGGCAGATCCACCTGAATTATTCCGGCATCATCCTGTGCGCTGTCACGGTGGCGGCACTGCAGGTCAAGAAGATAAAGGCGCTACACCCTGTCGTGATGATTGCCATAGGCGCGGGAATCGGCGTCCTGTTTAAGATGTAGCTTTCTCAGTCCAGCAAAAACATGCTCATCACATAATTGCTGACGTCCGTTCCCCGGTCGGTGAGCATGATAAAGTCGTCATTTCGCACCATCAGCCCCTTAGAAATCATGTCATTGATTACCGCTCCGTATATCTCTTCTATCGGAGCGGTAAATTCTTCCTCAAATCTCTTTGCCGACACTCCCTTTGTCTTTCTGAGCCCAAGAAACATATATTCCTCCATCTCTTCGCTCATGCTCAACTCATGGGGCTTTTCATCCTGCACCCATCTTTTATGTTCCATAAAAGATGACGCCCCGGTGCCAATGCCAAGGTACTCTGTCCTGTTCCAGTAGCCGAGATTGTGCCGGCACTCATATCCCTTCCTCGCATAATTGGAGATTTCATATCTTTCATAACCGTACTGAGCCAGAATATCTTTCGTGTCCTGATACATCTGCCTCTCCTCATCCTCGTCAGGCAGCGGCGGGTTCCCTTCGCCCTTTTTTCTGCTCCCGCTGTTTTCCGAACTGTATATCTCGTAAAAAGGAGTTCCTTCTTCAATGATGAGGCTGTACGCCGATATATGTTCCGGACAAAGCGCGGCCGTCCTCTCTAATGTCTGCGCCCAGCTTTCCCTTGTTTGGCCCGGGACTGCCGATATAAGGTCAACATTGATATTTCCGAACCCCTCTTCCCTTGCCATCCGGTACGTCTCAAGGAAATCACGGAATGAATGAATCCTTCCAAGAATCTTTAGCTCCTCATCACTTGCGGACTGAAGCCCGATGCTCAGACGGTTCACTCCCGTCTCTCTGTACATTTTTAACTTTTCCTCCGTAACGGTTCCCGGATTTACCTCTACCGTAATCTCCGCATTCTCATCTATAAAAAATGCCTGCCTGGCAGCCGCAAAAATCTGCCCCATCTGCTCTCCTTCAAGGATAGAGGGCGTTCCCCCTCCCACAAATATGCTGATAACACGATAAGCCTTTGCAAGGTTTCCGCAAGAGCGGATCCTTCTGCAAAGGCTCTCCACATACGCCCGGCGCTCCTCTTTTGGCGCCGGCCCGGACAGAAAATCGCAGTAATTACATTTTTTCGCACAAAACGGAATATGGATATAGATTTCTAACGGTTTCATTACTTTTTGTCATCCAGCTTAAGCACGCTCATAAATGCCTTCTGGGGTATCTCTACATTTCCCACCTGGCGCATACGTTTCTTTCCCTCTTTCTGCTTTTCCAGCAATTTCTTCTTTCTGGTGATGTCGCCGCCGTAACATTTTGCAAGAACATCTTTACGCATAGCACGCACAGTCTCCCGGGCGATAATCTTGCTGCCGATTGCCGCCTGAATGGGAATTTCAAACAAATGCCGGGGAATCTCCTCTTTCAGTTTCTCACACATCTTCCTGCCCCGCTCGTAAGCTGTCTGGGCATGTACGATAAAGGACAGCGCGTCAACTTCTTCTTTATTGATCAGGATATCCAGTTTCACAAGCTCGGACTGTATATACCCGTCCATTTCATAATCAAAGGAGGCATAACCCCGGGATCTGGATTTCAGCGCGTCAAAAAAGTCGTAGATAATCTCGTTAAGAGGCAGGCGGTAATGCAGGACAGCCCGGCTCTCCTCAATGTACTCCATTCCCTCATAGATCCCCCTTCTCTCCTGGCACAGATCCATGATTGCCCCGATAAATTCTGACGTGACCATAATCTCCGCTTTCACGATCGGCTCTTCCATATATTCAATCTCCGAAGGATCCGGAAGATTCGACGGATTGGTAAGCTCTATCATCTCCCCGTTGGTCTTGTATACATGATACACCACTCCCGGAGCTGTCGTCACAAGGTCAAGGTTATACTCCCGCTCCAGCCGCTCCTGAATAATCTCAAGGTGCAAAAGCCCCAGAAAGCCGCAACGGAACCCGAATCCAAGCGCAACAGAAGTCTCCGGCTCAAACTGAAGAGACGCGTCATTGAGCTGAAGCTTTTCCAGCGCATCCCTTAAATCCGGGTATTTTGCCCCGTCCGCCGGATACATCCCGCAGTAAACCATAGGATTCACTTTCTTATAGCCCGGCAGCGGTTCTTTGCATGGCTCCTGGGCATTTGTAATCGTATCGCCCACCCGGGTGTCCTTTACATTTTTGATGCTCGCCGTAATATAGCCTACCATCCCGGCGCTCAGCTCCTCGCAGGGGATAAACTGCCCTGCCCCGAAGTAGCCCACTTCCACCACCTCTGCCTTCGCCCCGGTAGCCATCATTAAGATAGGGGTTCCTTTCCGAATCGCCCCCTCCTTAATGCGGCAGAACACGATTACTCCTTTGTACGAATCGTACACAGAGTCAAAGATCAGCGCTTTAAGAGGCGCTTTTGAATCCCCTGACGGCGCAGGTATCTTCTCAATAATCTGCTCCAATACTTCTTCAATATTAATTCCTGTCTTTGCAGAGATGCGGGGCGCATCCTCAGCCTCAATGCCGATAATGTCCTCAATCTCCTCAATCACATGCTCCGGCTGGGCGCTGGGCAGATCTATCTTATTTATGACTGGCATAACGTCCAGGTCATGATCCAGCGCAAGGTATACATTGGCCAGCGTCTGAGCCTCCACGCCTTGAGCCGCGTCCACCACAAGAATCGCTCCGTCACAGGCCGCAAGGCTCCTGGACACCTCGTAGTTAAAGTCAACATGACCCGGCGTGTCAATCAGGTTAAAGATATATTCTTCCCCGTTTTTCGCCTTGTAGACGATACGCACCGTCTGCGCTTTGATGGTAATGCCCCTTTCCCTCTCAAGCTCCATATTGTCAAGCACCTGCGACTGCATCTCACGGCTGGTAAGCAGGCCTGTCATCTCAATGATGCGGTCTGCAAGCGTAGATTTCCCATGATCAATATGTGCAATAATACAAAAATTTCGGATTTTACTTTGATTTATCTCTGCCACTTCTATCGTCCTTCCATTTCCAACTTAAAACTTCATCCATCCATGACTCCGTCCGCCAGAGTATGCCCAAGGGCGCACCTTAATGCTTGCTCCTTCGGAACAGGCGGACTCCGTCCGTCAAAGTATATCATGCCGTAGTGTTCTTTACAATGAAAAGTTCTACACTTATCTGCTGGTCAAGCCGCCCGGTCTTTGCCATCTCTTCAAGCTCCGCCGCCTCTGAAAGGATTCCCTTAAGCTGCGCCGCGGAAAACTCCCTGCACTGCCTTATGCACTTCTCCGCTGCGAAGGGCGGCTGTTTCGTCACTTTTGCTATCTGTGACCTGTCACGCCCCTCCTTTATCAGCTCCTTTGTCTCCAAGAGCAGCCTGAACTGCCTGGACAATAAGCTCAATATCTTAAGGGGGGGCTCTTTTAATGCCAAAAGGTCATAATAATAATCAAGCATTTCTTTCTGTCTCTTTGCCGCGGCGGCTTCAATCATCTTAAAGATCTTGTTCTCAATCTGGACTGAGCAGATTGCATTGATATCCGAGACTGTAATCTCCGTTTCCCCAAGCGTGTACCCGAATAGTTTCTCCAGTTCCTTCTCCAGATTTTCCATGTCGGTTCCCACCCGTTCCAAAAGATAGCGGGCGGTTGATTCTTTTATCTGCTTTTGTTCGCCTTTCACCTGCCTGGCAATCCAGAGGAGCAGCGTCTTCTCGTCCTGACGTTTAAGCTCTAAAGCATATCCCGTCTCCTTCACTGCCTTAAACATCTTTCCGCGCTTGTCCGCCTCCTCCTCCACAAACAGGAAACACGCCGTATCCGGCATCTGTCTGATATAATCAGCAAGCTCCGGGCATGACGACTTAAAAAAACCGGAATTTTCTACGACGATCAGACGGCGTTCGGCAAAAAAGGGCATCGTCTCCGCCAGGTCGATTAATTTTGAAGGTTCAGTTCCCTTTCCTTCAAAATAAGCATAGTTTACTGTATCTCCGTCCGGAAACATTGCCTTTGTCAATTTTTCTTTATACTGCTTTTTTAGATAGGCCTCCTCCCCATAGAGAAGATATGACCTTTTAAACTGTCCAGTTTTCATATGCTCATTAAGTGTTTTCACCTGTCGCACATCCTCAACTCTGCTTTTTTCCGGCGCAGGTAAAACTGCCGCGCCGTCAAAAACAGTATACATAATTATGTAAATTTGTTCAAGACAATTTGCCGCAGCTTGGGATTCTGCCTCCAAGCAATAAATGCAATCTGTTTTACCGGTTTTGATATTTCCAGCCCTTCAAAAATACTTTTATCTCCGTTCATCGAAAAAATGTTTTTCCAACTTTCATTGTTTCCCCACCTTCTACTTCCACTATAATCGCCCTATTTTCCTGCGTAGAATATATTTTACTTCCAACATCTGTAAGCCTTTCTATTGTTTCCTGATGTGGATGCCCATATCGATTTGTTTGTCCTGCTGAAATAAACACATATGCAGGCTTGACCTGTCGGAGAAATTCCTCAGATGATGAGTTCTTTGAGCCATGATGCGCTGCTTTCAAAACCTCCCATGTATAACCTCTATATTGTTCTTCCAACTTCTTTGTAAGCTGTTCTTCTCCTTCTCCCTCCACATCCCCGGTCAGCAGCATATCAAACTCTCCAAACTTAACTGCCAATACCATAGACGCCTCATTCCCCGGTTCATATCCTTCTTCCTCATTCTGTCCCTCAGATTCCCTATTCTCTACTTTCGTTCCTGGATTCCCCGGCTGTATGCATGTAATCGTCACATTCCCTTCCTTAATGCCCTGCCCTGGTTCTATCACACCCACACGAACCCCGTACTTCTTCGCTTTTTCCGCTATCCCTGCCAATGCCTCATCCCACACCTCCTGTACCGGCAGTATCAACGTTCCAATCCGCACACCAATATCCCGCCTCTCAATCAGTTCTTCCACGCCATTCATATGATCGCTGTCACCATGAGATATCAACACATAGTCAATCACCCCAACTCCTTGGGATTTCAAAAACGGTTCTATCCTATACTGCCCCACTTTCTTCACATCGCTGCTGCCTCCGTCTACCAGATAAGTCTCACCCTCCGGTCCTCTCATAAAGATTCCATCACCCTGACCTACATCCAAAATCACTGCCGTAAGCTTTCCCCGTTCTCCCCATTGGTGTGTCAGAACAATAATACCTGCCATTCCAAGCATAAGCGCAAATCTTCCAAGCATTGTCACACGTCTTTGCACATCTACATCTAACTTACTGCCCTCTCGTTTTTGTATACTCCTTCCTGATCCACGCCCCGCGTGCTTTCGGGAAGAATTTCCTCTTCCGCAAGTTTGGTACTTCTTACTCTCTGCTCCCTCAACATCATCTACACCATCTACATATTCCCTCAATCTTTCCTTTTCTCTCAAAAGCAACAAAACGATTACCAATATCCCATAATATACCGCAATCTGCCATATCTCAGGCTTCCCCGCCACAAACTGCGCCCCCGGAAGTGTAAGCGCAAGATTACAACTCATCTCATATAACCGCAGAATCCCGCCGCATATCCAAAAGCACGCACTCGATAACGGCAAAAAGAATACGGAAAACAGACTTCCTTCCATCCCCATGAATAAAAGCACAGACATTAGCGGGATCACGAATAGATTTAAAAACAAAGAATAGATTGGAAATTCAAAGAAGTAGTAAAGCAAAATCGGAAGAATTATCAGATTAATTCCGAGACTTACCGTAAGTCCCTGCACAATTGTCATGCAAATCCTATATGTTATAGATATTCGATCACTTTTTTGCATACTGCCTCCTTTATTTTCTGGATACTTACTTTCCATCCACCCCTGCACCACCGGCACTACCGCAAGAACCGCGAATACCGCTCCAAAAGACAGCCAGAACCCACCGTCATACAGGCTGAGCGGCCTCCATATCAGCACCACAGCCGCAGCAAAAGAAAGTGCCGTCGGCGCATCATAATGCCGTCCCGTCATATCCGCCCCTACCCGGAACAAGAACATGACCAGTGCCCGCACCGCAGATACGGTAAACCCAATCATCAGAATATACAGCGCCAAAAACAATATTCCAAACACTCCGCCAATCGGATAAGACCCCGTAAGCCGCCGCAGCATTTTATACATCCCAATCCCGATAAAGGACAGATGCAATCCCGAGATCGCCATAATATGTACCCAGCTCTCAGGAATATCAAAAAATCAAGGCCTCTACACAATACACAGTGTTTATATTGTTCACTCTGGGATAAGATTATAATCTCCCTATTAGTATATTTTCTATCTTGAAACATATCTATTCCCAATAATAAGAAGAAATAAAAACCTATATTTCTGTAAAATAAATTTATCTTTATAAAAATTCCATAGTATTTCATCCTAGAGCATGTTTGAAAACTCATTTCTACAATCTGGTGTGAACTTGGACGATATCTTTCAGAAAGCAATTTTCAAACACGCTCTAGTACTGCATTGCGTAAATTCCGGTGAATTCTACACACTGCAACACTGGGCCGGGTAATTTCCACACGGACAATAGTTCATTGGAGCATTGTTTTTGATACAAAATAACAATGCCCCCTCGTAAACAGTTCATAATCGGTAATTCTTCATATTAAATGCACACCCTTTCGAGTGTGCATGAATAATTTTAATTTATGAAATCCATATTAAGAGCAACTTCAACAATTAGGAAATAAATTCCATAAGCTCCAAGGAAGTCTGCAAAAAAGCTGAATTGACCATACAGCTAAAATTTGACAATGTCTTTGTAAGAAATGGCTTGTCAAGTGTCATTAACCCATCTGCATATCGAAATGCTGTACTTAAATTCATAAAATCAATAATGTCATTATACTTAAATTTCCCCTGGTTAATAAGAAGTCTCTGTATGCAATAATTTAAAAAATCCTTCTCTAAAGGGCTAAGTTCCTGATAACCAATAACTGAAAATATATCATTATCATCTGAAAACATTTTATCACTATTTTCCATCTGTATATGCGCTTCTTGAATAAATGTCAGATAATCGTTTTCACAATATTGTTTATCAAATTCCTCCGTGACTCTTTTCAGTTCTTCACTAAAATCGTTTTCTTCAATATACTCTGGTGCCTTTTTAGACAAAGTCTTATAATGTGTTTCTATACTTCTTATAATCCCCCAAAATCCTCTCTGAACAATTGCATAAAATTTTTTAGAATTATCTTGAGTATATGACACTAAAAACTGTTTTTCAAATCTATTTCTTACCAACAAAGGGAAATGTGAAAAGTTATCAGTAACTATAGCCGAATACCTAACATACATACTATAGGCATCCTCTATCCTGTTTAATTTCATGTTCATATAAAGAACAGCAAATGCTTTAAATATCTCGCCCAATACCCTGCTCACATAATCTGAAGTCTGAGAAATAAGCAACCTTTTTAAGACCATCAGCCCCAAATCCGATAATTCTTTTTCACTATATATCAATTTCCAAAACAACTCAGCATCTTTCTTACTGTTACCGGCCACTTCAAATTTATAATCATCTAAAAACTTTAAAATTGCAAGCAAATCATCTTTCTTATCTTTATACCTATTAAAAGCCTCAAAAAGTGTGCCATAAGTTACAATACCCTTATTTTCTGTCAATATATTTAATGTATTATCTAAATTGCAACGCCCGTCTTTAAATACAAGTCCATAAAGAACATTAGTATCTACCACATACTTTTTCACTAAGACACCTCATCTTATTATCTATCTTTTTTTCACTTAAAACATAATTTACTTTATAATAAATGCAACCATTACGGATATGTATCAATAAGTTTTATTTAAACAGAACTGGAATCATCATTCTCCTTATCACCTGCAAGTGCCTTTGCACTAAGAACGGTTGTGAATATGCCGGCTACTATGTCCCCAACCCGCCCTACTGATTAACATCTTCATGATATGGGCATTCGCACCAAAAAACACTATTCCTTTTTTACCATGATTATTGGCATTAACATCCATCTAGATACCCGCCTGAAAATGCGCACAAAGCAATATTGATAAATCTGATTCCAAAATCTGGAAAATCCTGTTAAAAACCTGCTACAAAAGAAGCTTTCAAGTTACGCCCTCTACAGATTTGTTTCGCCACAATATCTGGCACACGGTTGCTCCACTTATTCTTTTCTCATTTTTTCACCTGATGGCTTCTGTTTTTTACATTACTTATCTACTTTCCGAGAATACTCTAAATCTATAATATTCTACTTACCTTATACAGTTTTCCACCTATAAAAGCAAGGATAAAATGCCACTATATATGATATTTTACCGTTTTCAAGGTGCTATATCAAAATGTAAGTCTAAAATATTTACAGAACTATAGATAATTAATTGTGTAAAAATTTATGGGGAATTATAGATCATTAAGTTTAATTACTGATAACGCCTTTTCTAATTCTATTACTATTTGGGTTCTATCGCAATTGTAGAAATTTGACGCATTAAATATATTACATTCTAAAACATAAAATTTATTTTCAACTTTCGCAACATCCATTATCCAGGCAATCGGTGCATTATTGCAGCAAGCACAAGCTTTCCTGCAAAATAAAATTAATTTTTCTGACACATCACTTTCTGATACTTCTTTTTTCCCATTTTTCAGGTATCTACATATGGTTATGCATTTATTATTTATAATAACGACCCTCCATTCTTTGTAAATTGGTTTTACTGGAGAAATGCAAATACATTTGCTACCGTTATTATTGCATAAGATACATTTATCTAAAATATGTTCTAGCTCTAATTTCGTTACAATCTGACCATCAAAACATTTAGAATCCATTACTGGTCTAACAAATAAGTTTTCTTTTTCTAATTCTGTTTTTAATTCTTCACTAGAAATTAAATGATTCTTATTATTGAGATATGCGTCTTTCCAAATATTTCGGTAAGAAATAACATTAAAAAAAGAATTGTCCTTAAAGATACCTTTTTTTAGATTTCTATTTTTTTCTGCTTCTTCTAGGAAATCATCACCACCAATAATTATTGGGAATTCATTAACATTCAACTTAAACTCTTTTACCTTTTCTTTTTCACAAAAAATATATCTTGATTTTACTTTTTTTATAGCATTAGATAATTCTATCCAATTATAATGTAGACCCTTCGAATCTTGTATAATCCATATGAACATTTTTAATTCACACCTTCTGTTATTTCATAATCCAAAACACCTATCGCATTAAAACGATAGGTGTTCCAGGCCGTAACTAATACAGCTAAAAATCGTACTAATTAGTGCTCATGGCAATGTTCATGACAATGCTCATGGCATGACATTTCTGCTACATTTTTAACAATGTTTGTCAATTTTGTAGTATTCCTTTTTTCTTTTACAACTTTCATGTAAAGACCTCCTTTCCAATGCTTTTATGGTCAACGCATAAATTATATGCATTAATCAACAATGTAAAATAAATGTCTCACTCACTGATTATCAATATAATTTTGGACTTTGAGTTTTTCCTGTATTTGCAATCGGTATTTCATCATATGACATACATAATTTTCTTGTCCTAATTTAGGTTTTGTAACACATCCGCCTTGACATAAAGGTAGAACATCACATTTTTGGCATTCATCTTTAACCGTTCCATCATACCAATTGCTAATACTTTCCGTTATTACAATACCATCAAACACATTTCCAATTGCATATTCCTCGCGACATAATAAATGTTGACATTGATATATTAAACCTTTATAATCTATAGCGACAGTTCCTAAAGTAGCTCCGTAACAGGGCAGAGACAGTTTATGAAAATCTAAGGCATAACTTTTATTTTTATAATAACCTTCCGCATAAAGATGCGTATATAAGTCTGCCATTATCTCCTCATATTCACTTTCTTTATATAGGAATTGACAACTTTTTCCATTAGGTTCTAATGGATAAAAATATATTGAAATATTGTCATTCCATTTCTCGTTCTTTATAAAAAAACTTACCGCTTTTTTTATGCTGGCAATATTTCTTTTATCAAAATTAAATCTAAGCGTAATATGAATTCCAAGATTTGATATTTTATAAATATTATCAACAACTTTCTCCCAAGAATTCTTATTTATGTATTCTTTCCTTTTTTCATAATCATCTTTAAATCCATCTATACTTACTTGAATATCTGAAAGTTCCAAACTATGGATTTCATCTACAATTTCATTTAGATAATACCCATTTGTTGTCATTTCACTATAATATTCAATATTATTATTCACAGAAAGAAAGAAAAAAAGCAAAACAAAAATCAGTTAAACTTTTTGATACTCGCAATAATAAATCTTTACATAATAACGGTTCTCCACCAAACCATGAAACGAATAATTTTTTCTTTCCCAATGCCATTTCTTTAATATACTTAATAAGTGCTTCTTCTGTTTTACTATCCATGTAACATGATTTACGTGTTTCATTTTCATAACAATAGAAGCAATGTGCATTGCAATCCATCGTAGGCGCAATAACATATCCTACTTCTTCTGTTGAAAATGAGTACATGCTAATTTTACGTTCTAACTCGAGGCAAGCCTTTTCATCGACTTTAGAATTAACAATAATACCCATTTCATATAACTGTTTAAGAAATTCACCAGTATCTTTACTGATTTTACAACTATCAAGAATCAGCCGTTCGGCCTTGTCCAAAATACACTCCGAGCCTGAAGCAAGATTATGAACTAGCCAAGTATCATCATCAATCTTTAATGTTCTTGTATATATTGATTTTTTATATTCCAACTATAATTCCTCTTTTCAATTTATTTTAGGAAAAATTGTAAATCATAATATTGATCATTTCCCCAATTGTGGTAGCTATTTCTTAACTCTTTTATTTCTTCAAACTCATCACTTATATCAACATAACTGTCAAAAAAATCATCATCCGCAGTGCATCCACCTTTACCTTCACCGATATATATAAGAATACAGTCGGGATTTACATTTCTCATTGTTTGTAATACCTTATATGCAAGATTACTATGTTGTGGTGGCCAACTCATTAATATAAATCCAACATTTTTACCATATTTTTTCACTGCCTCTATAGCATCTACATTAATTATATCGTCAATCCACGCATGTTTTTTCCAACCCTGATACTTACTTGTATCATATTCAATCCAGGACATATCATCTGTTGCAATAACATCAATTCCAAAACTCCGCAAAGTTGATGTATAGCTTCCTAATCCACACATTATTTCTAAGACTCTATTATTGCCTATAATTTTCGCCAATACAGAACAATTTTTTCTAGTAACAACTGAAAAACCCATTCTAAACACCGCATATTCACGCAAGCTTTTATATTTTATGTCCTTAAAAATAATATCTGGAATTTCTTCGATTATGAACTTATCAAAATATGAGCAATATTGTTTTATTTCATCTGGAATATCACAATAGCATTTTTCAATTTTTTCCATGTTTCTATACAACTCTCCTTCTTATATATTCCTTACACTTTAGCCATCACATGTTTGACATATTTAATTAGTGCCTGCTGATTAAGCTACTATTACCAAATTCTCCAAAATCTCCTCCAGGAATCCTCTAAAGAGGTTCAACAGGGAACAAAGAATCCTTCTTTGCATTTTGAAAAGATTCACCATAAGTACTGACAACGCTATTGAAGTAAGTTGTGTTTCCTCCAGTTTGGTTACGATTAATCCTAATCCATAACTTGTTTTTCAACACTAAATTCCCGTTCCACTTCAATCCGGTCCGTATTAGCTAAATATTTTTCTTTCTTCTCTATTTTTGCCTGTTTTTCCTTTCCTGGCCATCTCAGCTTGGAACAAAACATCCGAATCCCTTTACTTTTACAAAATTCTCGGTTTCTTCTAGTCCGATAGATATGATCTACCAATATTAGTTCTGGATAATGCCCCGTTCGATTATCCATATTAATGACAGCGAGCAACCATCTGGTCAGTATCTTCTCTGAAATCCATTTTTCTAAAGAGGAGGATTTCACAGCCATCAATACAATAACTTTTTCTACCATGGAACGCACTGCCGCTTTGTTTGGAAAAGCAACAACTATTCATATATCTTATGTCAAATTTTTGAGTTTAAGATAAACTTGAAATAATCTCACGTTTCAAAGTGCAAAGCTTTGATATATTCAATACTTACTATTCATATTGTAAAATATTTTAAATATTCTTTTCTATTTCACCAAAAACTTTTAAATACTCTTTCTGTGCCCTGACTCTGTCATTGTAATCAGCTAATTTTATTTCATTTCTTTTCCGAATCTCTTTTCTATGAAACAAAGTTTCTTTTTCAATTTCAGGCTTTGGAATTTTACGAAATTTAAAATTATCTAATCCTACACTCTTTCTTTTTATAATAGGATTCTTTTCTAAATATGCCGTCACCTTACTATTTGGATATTGACGGCGATAAACTGGATATGGATAACCATATACATAATCCACATCCTCTATATATCCATGTTCTTTTAAAATTTTCATTGCTCGTACATCATCACGTTCAAAAATTAAGCTTTCTATACTATAGCCATTACCCTTTATACAAAAATATAGTCTATTAAACCCATGATATGCCAATAAATCCATTACATCATATGCATGTAAATACCAAGCTCTTGCCGTTAATCCCCATATATAACCATCCGGTTCAATGCAATATGAAAAAGCATCACACGACATTCCATGTTGCACCAACCAGTTAATCACATCATATGTATCTATTACATGATACAATATTCTTTCAAATGTTTCCTTGTTAGCTTCCCTCAAAGTAGCATTCTTCCTATAAAGATTTTCCATTTGAGATATATCTTTTTCAATAATTGCCTTTAATAGCCTATTAACAATAGGTTTAGGATTTGACATGCCATCAACTGACCAACCAAATGTCCAATTATATGCTATAGGTTCATTAATTTCATACATCTTGTATATATCATTCCTCTCACTTTATTATAAAATATTACAAACTTTCTTTTTGTTGTCAAATTAGATTCATTTATAAAAAACTTGCAAATGGATTATCATAATTTTTACATCCTATATGTTCTTCTTCCCAAACAAATTCTCCTTCTCCGCGACCCCTTACATAGAACCCATCTATTATTTCAATACTGTTATATGTACACTCAGCACCTATTTTATTTCCATAATTTTTTACATTATCTCCATATTTACAACTGCTACATTTTCTCTCATTTAAAGGGATTTTTTCCAATCTTCTTTCTAATTCTTCCTTTTCTTTAGAAAAACTATTCCTTTCATTTTTATCATTTACAGAAATTACCACAAAAAAAATTACAATCACAATTAC
>OFGR01000370.1_pt1 | contig 47065 bp, 39 predicted proteins | sample 1521811 | NCBI WGS metagenome assembly OFGR01 (sample SAMEA3504098, study PRJEB24116) | mouse gut metagenome | biome: mouse gut; feature: mouse-associated habitat; material: faeces | place: Denmark | collected 2011 | reverse complement strand
GGACAAACGGTTTTCAAGACCGCCTCGTTATGACCACTTCGATACCTCTCCAAATTGTTTGCTCACTTCAGAACACGCATATCTTATCATCAATTCCATTACATGTCAATACCTAATTTTAATTTTTTTACAAATAAATCTGCAATTTCCAAATCCTCGGGCGTAGTCACCTTAATATTACGGTAATTTCCCTCTACCAGCTTCACCGAGCGCCCAAATGCCACCTCCATAACCATCGCATCATCTGTCACCTGCTGCGCGTTTCCAGCAATGACCTTTTCATACGCAGACCGTATATCAGAATACAAAAATGTCTGCGGGGTCTGCATCATCCAGACATGATCACGCGCCGGCGTCTGAACCGAATACTGCTCATCATCTGCTATTTTGACAGTATCTTTTGCCCGCACTGCTGCTATGCCTGATCCATGCTTTACCGCTGCTTCTATCGTCCGCTCTATGATCTCCTGCGTGACAAACGGCCTTGCCCCGTCATGAATCAGCACAATATCCGGTTCTTGTGCTGCACGGAGCCCTTCATATACGGATAAATACCGTTCGCTGCCGCCCGGCACAACACTGCGTACTTTGCAAAAGCCGTATTTGTCCACAATTTCCCTCCGGCACCAGTCTGTTTCGTTTTTCCCGGTTACCAGTATGACCTCATCCACGCTGCTGTGCTCAAATACCTGCAGCGCATAATAAATAAGAGGATAGCCGCCCAGCTCCATAAACTGCTTTTGAATGCCGCTGTTCATGCGGCTTCCCCTTCCTGCTGCAAGCACAATCGCTGCTGCTTTCATATATTCCCTGCCTTTCCAGTATGTCTGCCTGTAAACAGGGCTTATCCCAGTTTCAGATTCGGCACAGCGTTCAGCGTCCAGTCATCCCGCCTGCCTTTTTTGTACTCGTAATATGCCGCCGTGCCAATCATGGCTGCATTATCGGTACACAGAACCGGCGACGGACAATAAAACCGCACGCCGCGCTCCCGGCACGCTGCTTCCATGCTGCTTCGCAGCGCGCTGTTGGAAGCGACACCGCCGGCAATCGCAAATTTTTCCGCATGAAACTGTTCCACTGCACGCATTGCATTATCCACAAGCACATCTACAACGGCTTTTTGAAATGATGCCGCTACATCTTCCCCGATAACCGGAATCTGCTTCATCCTGCATCCGTTCAGGTAATTCAGCACCGAAGATTTCAGGCCGCTGAACGAAAAATCGTATTCGCTCCCGCCGACCTTTGCCCTTGGAAAATGAATCGCATCCGGATTGCCGCTGCGGGCGGCCTTTTCGATTTTGGGACCGCCCGGGTAGCCAAGCCCGATAGCCCTTGCCGCTTTGTCAAAAGCCTCACCCGCAGCGTCATCCCTTGTTCTTCCAATCACTTCATACACCCCGTAATCAGCTGCATTTACGAGATGTGTATGCCCGCCGGAAACTACCAGGCATAAAAAAGGCGGTTCCAGGTCTTTATTTTCGATATAATTGGCACTGATATGGCCTTCTATATGATGCACGCCGATTAATGGCAGCTGCTTTGCATATGCTATGGCTTTCGCCTCTGCAACCCCTACAAGCAGCGCGCCGACCAGTCCCGGCCCATAGGTCACGGCAATGGCATCCATGTCATCCAGCCCCATTCCGGCTGTTTCCAATGCCTGCCCGATAACCTGATTGATTCTTTCGATATGCTTGCGGGACGCTATTTCCGGCACCACGCCCCCATATAAGGTATGAATGTCAATCTGCGAAGATATAATATTAGACCTGACATCCCTTCCGCCGACAACAACTGCTGCCGCCGTTTCATCACAGGAGCTTTCAATTGCAAGAATCCTGATATCCTGACTGTCCAATGTGCAATCCTCCCATAAAATAAGTCTTTATCCCGTACCGGCACTTTTATATGTTCCGTTCGAACACCAGCTCCTGGCCTGTACCAGCATTTTTCCGGCAGCGCCATATGCTCCAGCCTGCCGCCCTGCCTTAATCCTCCTGCGGCGCGGCAGAAATATGGTAAGTCAGGATTTTCCACCGTTTGTCCTTATCCTGGCGCAGCAGGTATGTCTGGTATGTACGGGTAAATTCGCCCTGCTTTTCCTTCATAAAATAAGCGGCCGCGACATAAGCACCCTTTTTTCCCTCAATTTCCGTAAACTGCACTTCGTCCGTAGCGCAGACACTGGTCTGCAGTATCTTTCTGGATTCTTCCTTATATACAGCCAGTTCTTCCAGAAAACGGGTTTTGTATAAATCCAGCGGGTTTTCTGCCAGCAGTTCTTCATCCATCAGCTTTCTTGCCTGAGCTGCCAGCCTGTCAAACTGTTCGGTATCGTATTCCCCGCCATAGGCGCATTCGATAATACGGTTGTAAAATTTAATCACTTCCCGCGGTGTCGGCGGATAAGATGTATCAAGCTGTCTGGACAGCACCTGCTCCAGCTGCGTGACTTCGACATCATCCTCTGCTGCTTTTGTCTTCCGGTGCGTCATCTGGTAATAGCATCCGACAATCAGCGCAATGACTAACACCGCTGTTATCCCAAGCTTCAAATATTTTTTCATGCAAAGCCCTCCTTTCATCCTGCTTCTGCCAGAATTTTGAAAAGCCGTTTCCATTCAAACACCTGCGCGGAAAACGGACATTGACGGGCTGTACAAAATACAGCACGGCTAATCTTCAAAATTCATTTCTATCATCCTGCCATCTTTTCCAAGGCTCGCATTTGGAAAAATCTCACGCACTTTCGGCATATAATCCTCTGCCCGGACAAGCGACGGCGAGAAATGTGTCAGCCACAGCTCCTTTGCCTGGGACTGCCTGGCCACCTGTGCAGCCTCGTAAAAGGTCATATGCTTATACTGCCTTGCCTTGGCCAGCTTTTCTTCTTCCGCATACATGCCCTCACAGATAAGCAGGTCGCTGCCCCTGGCATTTTTTACCAGCAGTTCTGCAGGCCGGGTGTCTGTGCAGTAAGCAAGCTTAATGCCTTTGCGGGGCGGTCCCATGACAAGCGACGGTTCATACACGGTTCCTTCATATTCAATACTGGAACCTTTTTGCAGAATGCTCCAGTAATTTTTCGGAATCCCATATCCGAGCGCCTTTTGTGCATCAAAACGCCCCTGGCGCTCTATCTCTATCGTATAGCCATAACAGATGACATTATGCTTCACCATAAATGCCGTTATTTTATAGCCATGCAGCCGGAATACCTGTTCCGGTTCTGTAATTTCCGTACAGCAGACCTCAAACGGCAGCTCCGGCGCAATCACGCGCAGCGCGGACACCACCCTTTTTAAGCCTTTCGGCCCAATCAGCGTCAGCGGCTCTGTCCGTTCGGCATTTCCCATGGTCAGGAGCAGGCCCGGCAGGCCGCTGATATGGTCCGCATGATAATGCGTAAAACAGATAACATCAATCGGATGAAAGCTCCATCCTGCCTTTTTTACCGCAATCTGCGTTCCTTCCCCGCAGTCTATCATCAGGCTGCTGCCATTATACCTCGTCATCAGCGATGTGAGGTAGCGGTACGGAAGCGGCATCATGCCCGCAGTTCCCAGCAGACAAACATCTAACATTTCAACACCTTCATTTCTGTCAATACAGCTATAGCAATTCCAGCTCCTGCGATTCTTCCGGCGGCCTTGCAAACGTCTGCACCCATGCGTCAAAGCAGTCTTCGCAGACCGTTACTTTCTGCCGGACGCCATCCCTGCCTGAAAAGTACCCCCAGCTCTTTTCAATTACAACGCAGTCTTCCAGCGCAATCTGCATGTTTTCTTTCATCTTGATTTGTTTTCCACAGCAATTGCAGTATACTTCTTTCATCTTCTACCTCCCGGATGCCTGCAGCATCTTTGTGCCTTGTGTCCAGTTTTCTGTATACAGTATAAACGAACGGAAGGAAAGAATATAGCGGGAATGACTGGCTATTTGCCTAACTGTTTCAAATTTTAGTTTTTCTTTCTTTTCATTATTTATCGGCAAAATCATGCATCATCACCAGTGCATCATCATCCGGATGCATATAATAATGCCTGCGGATGCCGGTTTTTTGAAAGGACAGCCCCTCATACAGCCGTATGGCCGGTTCATTCCGGCTGCGGACTTCCAGAAACATGCGCTGTGCGCCTCTTTCCCGCGCATGCTTCATTGTTTTTAACAGCAGCATTGCTGCAATGCCCCTCCTTCGGTATTGCGGCGCAACTGCGATATTAGCAATCTCTCCTTCATCCGCTGCAAGATAGCAGATGCAGTACCCTGCCACCCTGTCTGCGTCACATGCCGCATAAAACAGGACATGCTTCATGAAAAGCACATCCTGAAAGGACTGCAAAGACCACGGCATGGAAAATATTTCCGCTTCCATGGCAGCAATTTCAGGAATATGCTCGATATCTGCATTTATAATTCTTACATTTAATTTTCCTGTATCTTTCTTATGCATACAGCAGATTTCCTTATTATTTATTTTTTTCAAACCTGTCCGGCAAGCCGGTTTTCACTGCCAGCCTCCATCCGTTCCCGCTCTGCCTGGGACATGCGCAGATATTCCGGACGGTGCTCTGCGGCTGTCTGTATCTTTCCTTCCCGGTAATACTGCATCGCGAGCACTGCCACAGAGGCTGCCCGCTGCTTGTTCAGATGCGCCGGCGCAAATGCATAGGGCAGCGTGCAGTGTTCCCGGATATACGGAGCGTACACGGCTGCACCATCGCCCAGAAAGACAGCGGCGCTTTCCTGTTCCTGAATTTTTCCCAGGATTTCATCAATGCCGGCTGCACGCTGTTCCAAAACCACATGCATCCGGAAGCCCTCAAACCGGTACAGTCCTGTATACACCTGATTTCTCCTGGCATCCATCAGCGGGCAGACAAGCGCCCCGCTGCCGGCCAGGTTATACGCAAGTGCATCCACCGTCGGTACCTGTACCACAGGCTTGTCCAGCGCCATGGCAAGCCCCTTTGCCGTAGCGGAACCAATGCGAAGGCCTGTAAAAGAGCCGGGCCCTCCGGCAGCTGCAACCGCATCAATCGAAGAAAGGTCGAGCTCGAGCATCCGCACAATTTCATCTATCATGGGCAGCAGCGTCTGCGAGTGTGTTTTTTTATAATTTACCGTATACTCTGCAAGGAGATTATCATCTTCTGCAACAGCTGCACTGGCAACGATGCCAGAGCTGTCTATAGCCAGTATTTTCATGTCATTCTCCATTTCCTGTGTACGCCGCACTGCACTCAGGATTCCACACAGATGCGGCGGTAATCAAAGCCTTTTTCCAGATTTTTTTCAATGGTGATTTTCTGGTGTCCGGACGGCATCAGCCCTTCAATCAGCTCCGCCCATTCTACAAGCGTAAACCCGTTCCCGTAAAAGTAATCTTCATAGCCGATTTCTTCCATTTCTTCCAGGTCTGAAATCCGGCAGACATCAAAATGATAAAACGGCATCCGCCCGCCTTCATATACCTGTACGATTGTAAATGTCGGGCTGCATACCGGCTCTGTAATGCCAAGTCCGTCCGCAATGCCCTGAGCCAGTGCTGTCTTTCCGGCTCCAAGCTCCCCGGATAGCGCGCAGATGCTGCCGGGCTTTAGCTCCTGAGCGATTTTTCTTCCCAGCTGTGCCGTTTCTTCGGGGGAATATGTTTCATATACCATTTGCCTTCCTCTTTCCTTCCCGTTTGGAATTTTATAACCGCATTCCGTTTTCCTTCATTTTGAACCGGTATGTTTCCAGGTGCTCTCTGGCAGTCCGGCGGATGGCGTCATATTCCTGCACCACCTGCGCCCTTGGAATAATAAATGCATTGCGCGGATTGATGCAGACAAGAATGTTGTGCTTTGTGGCAACAATCCGGTAAACCTGGCTCCATTCCAGCGTGGAGCTCATCTCGCCCTGCGACGTTGTAATGCCGGTATCATCTATGGTATAGTGCAGCGCATTTTTGAAAACAGGCGAACCGGCCACCTGCTGCTTCGAGCGCAGGTAAAGCGTCACCGGCGTGTAAATAAGCAGCAGGACACCCAGGGCCGCGCACATCAAGGCACGGGATGCATCTGCCTGCCCCCATGCCTTCCCTGCCGCAGCAAAAGCAAGCGCCGAAGCAAGCAGCGCCAGATAGCCGCTGGCCGTTGTATATGCATGATAAAGATTGTAACGGTACATATCAATTGTATGAAGCTGAATGTCAAATTCTGTTTTCATATAACTCCTTTTATCCTGATCCATATCCCGGCAGCTGTATTCTGCCAGTACGGATGTATTATCCTGATACCTGCATCCCTTCGCCTGCCGCGTCCAGCTGTCCCGTTAAATCCAGATAAAAATTCACAGAAGTCTGCCTGATATACGGGCTTATCCACAAAATCCCTATGCCGGCCGACAAAACTCCGAGAATATTCCAGCCAGCAAAGCTGACATCCAGCCAGAACCGGCGCATTTTATTTCCCTTCATCAGCTGGCGTGACCTGCGGAATCCTTCCGCCACTGTCATCTGCGGATTATCAATATAGAGCGGGTAAACCAGCCCAAACATATAAAATACATACAGCTGTACAGCCGCTGCCGCAAGGACTGCCACGGCAATCATCAGCCAGGACGACGGTTTTGTGATATCTAAAAGGACAACGCATCCTGCAGCAGGCAGCGCCGGAACAAGCAGGATGGCGGTCAGAATCACTGCGGCCAGAATAAACCTGTCCGGACAGCTGCGGAACGTCCAGAACAGGTCTTTCCAGGTAAACGGCTGGTTTTGTGCCAGACGCAGATGCATCCGCAGCAGCCCGGCTGACAGAAGCTGGCTGAGTATTTCAACGATAACTGCTGCGGCCAGATACATTGCCATAACAGCATCCAGCTGCGGCGACAGCCCGGCCGTAAACGGCGACAGCAGAAGCGCCGGTATCAGGAAGCTGGCCAGCATGGACACAGCCATGACTGTATAATTACCATTTAAAAATTCGCGGGCGAGTCTTTTCAGCTCGCCCGATGTCCGCTTTGTCATAAACATATGCTCCCTCAGGCCACATAGTCAACATTGGCCCCTTTTAAACGAATGGCATCCTGTGCCTTTTTATTTTTCTGGTATGGATTCGATTCATTCGGGTAAGCAATCGAAGTGCTTGTCGTTCCCCCGGCTACATACGATGTTCCGCATTCCGGACAGACAGATGTGCGCAGTGACACGCTGCAGGAAACGACCTTTCCATTATTTTTGGCTGCTTTCTCGTATGCATTCGCAACGTGCTGCTGCTCGTGCGCCTTAACCGTCGATGCAGATGCCTGCGGGGATATATGCCCGGGTGCCTTAAAGGACACGTCTGTTTCATTGGAGCCATCCTGGTATTTGCGCTCCTTGCAGGTCTGGCACTCCGCCGGGGATGATTTGCGTCCGCTTTTTACTTTGTGCTCGTCATCTGTCCCGGCCGGCACCTTTGCTGCCTGCCCTGCGCCATCCGGCTGAATCCGTCCGGACAGCGTGCCCGCAGAACCGGACTGGGACTGTGCGCCTGCATTTCCGGAAAAAGATGCGCCCGCATATGCATATGGATTGTACGAACCGGAAATTCCTCCTATTGTCATATAAATACCTCCTGAATTCTGTATCTGTTTTATAAAAGATATGTTATAATCAGTGTGATTTTAAACTGCAATCATTATATCACATAATCACAGGAATAGAAACAGCAATGAAGAAAACGATAAAAATTTTGTGCAAAAAAACGAACCGGAAAAGAAAACGCACCATCGAGGATGACTTTTTCTTTCTCGGCTGTGCAGTGCTGGCCTGCGCTGCTGCTGCCGCAGCGGTTTTGCATATCTGGCCCGGCCTGCGGCAAGTGCTGCGGCTGCCGCCCTGCCTGTTTCACCTGATAACCGGATATTACTGCCCGGGCTGCGGCGGCACGCGGGCTGTCCGGGCACTTTTCAAGGGACACCTTTTAAAATCCGCCTATTACCATCCCATCGTGCCATATGCTGCGGCAGTCTGTACAGCCTTTATGGCCACGCAGGCCGCCGAACGCCTGAGCCGCGGAAAATACGCCTGCGGCATGCGTTACCGCAGCTGCTATGTCTGGACTGCCGCTGCAATTATCGCTGTTAATTTTATAATCAAAAACGCACTGCATCATTTCTGCGGATTTATATTATAACAGCCAAAAACCGCAGCAGTGAAAAACCGGCCTGTTTCTGCCAGTTTATCACTGCTGCGCAAAGACAGCGTTTCTGCCGGTTTATTCCACAGGCGGCAGCATGGAGCTGTACGCCTCCATCATCTCCTGGTACGCTTCCCAGAACGCTTCCAGGCTTCCGTACTGCACAAGCATCGCAAAAAAAGCCCCGGCCAGCAGCACCGCTGACAGGACAACTGCCGCGCAGCTGACCCAGAGGGCCGTTTTCGCGTTCCGCGACATTGTCTGTTCACCGCCTTTGGAAAGCAGCGCAAAGATAATTCCCATAATTCCACAGATAAATGACAGATACACACAGCAGACCGTTGAAACTGCTATGGCACTTAAAACAATAGCGGCTGTTGTCATTGGCACAGAACGCCTGTCCTGCGGCTGCTGGCTGTTCTGGTACATAGATATTCCTCCTTTGCCCGATTCCAAACAGTATAGCACGATGGACGGAAAAAGACAATGCCGGGATTGCCCTGACTATAAGGTTTCTTTATGCAACCCGGAATATATATTTGTTTTCCGCGTTTTTCAATGTGCCGTCTGCAATCCTGTCAACCGGATTTTGAAATGCTTCTATTTTTATCCCCTGCATGCTCCGGTAATCAAACAGGACATTCAAAAGATAATACGCATCCTTTTTCTTTACCGCAAGCTTCATCTGTTCATTGGAAATATATAAGATATCTCTTACCATGCTGGACGTCGTATGCGTCTTTACCTCAAAATAGAACACCGTTTCGATATCCTTTTGCTGAATGGCCATCCGTATATCATATCCCGGCTGGGCGGCTCCCTGTGCATCCGGGTAAGAAATAACAGCGCCGCAGCCTGCTTCCCCGTCTTTTGCAAGCCGGATTTCCGCTGCAGACTCCCACACGGGCTCATATCCCTGTCCCGTCAGATACTCCCGCAGCTGCATAAACGCATACCGCTCACCCGCTTTTCCAATTTCACGCAGCCGCTCCTGCATTTCATCGGGCTGGTAAAACGCAGAAAGGCTGTCATCATAAATCAAATCGTTTTCGCCATCAAAATGATATGCAATTTTCTGCGCAGGATTTTGCATCCCCGCTTCCTGTGCTTCCACTTCGGCTTTCTGTACCGCAGTCCGCATCTGTACAATCTTATCCATCGCTTCCTGCAGGCTGCCTGTGTCCAGTTCTTCCAGCAGCTTTTCATATTCATTCGCTTTTTTCTGAATCACGACGGCTGCTTTTGCCGTCAGAAGCCGCATCTGGTCTTCCTCTTTCCAAAATGCCGGAAAAAGCCGTTCTGCTTCCGCGTAATGCTCCTGAATCCAGGCTAACAGCTTTGTACAGGACTCCTGATAAGCAATCTCTGCTTCCGATAAATCCTGCTTTGTCAGAAGGCCGTTCACTGCCATGCTGATTTTCTGTGCAAGCTCCATATCCGTACACACATGAGGACACGCATGCATCTGCGTTACCTCCTGGTCCAGCAGCATCCCATAAATGCCGCAGTTGTCATCAAATCCGGCAAACCCTTCTGCAATTTCTTTTAATTCCGGGTGGGTAATCCCATCCTTTTGCAAATCTTCTAAAAAATGCAGTGTTCCATTCTGGTCCGGATAAATATTACTATTAAATCCATTTATATATTCTGCCGCTTTTTGCAAAATCCCGTTATACCAGCGATAAAATCCCCCTTCTGCTGCCCTGGAAAAATACGTTTTGACCTCTGCCAGGCATGACTGGCTGCGGATATCCTGAATGATTTCCTGCAATACGCCCGTATACGCATTTTTCCATAAAAAGCTTTCCGTGTGCTGCTTCAAAGGCTCATATTCCGGCAGCTCCACATGCCATCCTGCGCTGGCAAGGCGGTACAGTTCTTCATCCGGGCAGCAGGCAAGCATCTTGCTCCATGCATGATGCCACGCACTCATGCACCATTCACTGAACGCAGAGAAATTCACTACCCGGAAATTCCTGTTTGAACGCCTGGAAATATAATTATACAGTTCCATAACCGGGTATTCCTGCATCTGCGAAACGCCCGCTTCCAGAAACTCCGGATGAAGCAGCTTTTCCCGGATGCGGATTTGGTCTTCGTTTGCAGGCAGCCGGTCTAGCTCCTCGCTGACATCTTTCAGGCTCTCCGGTATTTCCGATGAACGGTAAAGCTCATATATCCGGAACAGCTTTCTCTGTTTCCATTCCATTTCACTCTGGTTTGGAAAAACTGCCATCTCTCCGGAGCTGATTCCAGCTGCTGTCTCACGGTTCTCCATTCCAAGCCGGTACAGCATCCGGCACCAGTCCATGGCAGGCATCCGTGTCTCATCCAGCGAGCCGGAAAGCAGCATCTGCGCCTGTTCCAGCAGGTCCCTTAACTGTTTTACCTTCTTCTTATGCTGTTCGTAGCCTGCAAAGGCTTCCAGCCAGCCATCATCTCCTTCCGGCGTCAGGCATCCTTTTAATGCGGACAGCAGCTTTTTCACGCCTTCCCGCTCTTTCTGCGTCGGTGCACTTACCAGCCACATCCCGTCCGTTTCCAGGCTGACAGGCCCGGATGATGTCTGAATCAGCGGTTCATGGGACACGATTTCATAAACCGCTTCATACAAATGCGTTTTGACCCAGCTTTCTGACATTTCCTTATCCGGCCTCCACGCTGGAATGGAAACCAGATGCTCCAGCCCCTGGCAGCCGGACTGCGCCATTTCATGCACAAACTGCCCATAAAGACAGACTGCGCGCTGCATAACTGCTTTATTGGCAAGTGCGTCCTTGGAATTTTCATTATCTACCAGCGTTATCCCGCTTCGCGGTTCATTTGTTTTAAATTCCCTGCTATTGAGTACAGCCGGAAACGGAAATTTTTCTGCACCAATCAGCGGAAAATCCACAAAGATACGCGGAACCGTCTCAGGGATTTTCAAAAACCCCTTCTCTGCATCCATGCATGCTGCAATCGTCAGGCTATCCTGGCAGCCATAAATCATCTGATGCTCTGTCTGCTTCCTGCCAGACGGGCCTTCTGCCGTTTCCTTTATAGCCAGACGCCGGAATGCGCCGCCTGCCGGACCGTCTTCCCCGCGCTCAAACCAGATGGTTTCCACTTCCCCGTTCCGATGATATTCCAGCTCCACGCTGCCAATCTGCCCGGAAAACAGCAGCACATACAATATGGTCTCCCGCAAATCATCCATTCCGGTTTTTGCAATTTTGTAATTGCGCTCCCCTTCTAAGTGATAAATAAAACGGGTATTGAGCACCTCTCTGTCAAAATCACGGAGTTCTCTTTCTTCATCCGCCTTTTTCAGTTCTTCCATCGTCTGAAAAATGCTTGCTAAAATATCTTCTTTCTGTACACCCCTGCGGTCAATTTTTACAGAAAAAGGCTTATACGGAAGCCCTTCATCCTTTAAGACCGACTGGATTTCCACAATCTCGCTTAACTGATACGTTGTCATAAATCCAGTCCCGAACTGGCCGACCGTACTGCCGTCTGGACTTTTAGAAGATACCTGGTTTACAATGGATAAAATGTCTTTTGTGCGAAACGGCATTCCATTATGCGAAAATACCAGCCTGTCTTTATAAAGTGCCGCTTTCACCCGGACTGGCTGGTCCGGGTAAGCCGTATCACGGCTGTTTTGCAGCAGTTCCATAATCCATCTTCTGGCCTGCCCGATATCACTCACATTGCGAATACGGTCCATATGCTGCAGGATTTTCGCCGCTATTCCGTTCTGGTATACTTTTTCAATACTTTGATTGATAATATCGCTGTAATTCATAAATAAAAACCGCCTTTCTTCTTTCGTATTTGTACTGCCTTTTCTATATTCCGGCATTGAATTACTGCTGCTCTTTATGTTCTGTTTCTTTTAATAAATGATACCAGAGCCAGCGGTTTAAAAATGTAACTTCCATCTTTATTTCTTTTACCTGCATCGCATACATGTCAAAGAAGACCGTCATTTCTTTTTTCGCAGTATCATCCAGAAGAAGCCAGGATTCTAAATCCCCTGTTTCATCCGGTTTTAAGTATACCCGTTCTGCATAGTCCAAAGACCGATAGCAGTTTTGGCACATCAGCATCGGCAGGCTGGCATTCTGCTCCTGATACCGATGTGATATATATCCAATCTTCAAAAGGGATTTTTCAGCAAGCAGAACCGCACCGCACACCGGACATTTCCTGTCTTCTGCTTTCTTTTCTCCATATCCCCTGGCATGCGCCCATCTTCTCTTTTCCTGTTCCTTATAGCAGATGTCAAATCTTTGAATCAGCACGCTTTTCCGCCAATCTTTCTCTTTGCCTCCTTTCTCATTCCACTGGTTCGCAATTTTTTCTGTCTTTTCTTTTGCTGCATTTTTTCCAGCTTCCTTAAGCTTCGTATCGCTATCCCATCCAGCCAGCTCATCCAGCTCCATAGCAGCCATATCCTGATATGGTTTATTCCCGGCATACTCATACTCATTGCAGTCAAATTGTTCACAAAGCATTTTACCAAATACACGCTCATGTTTCCCGAATAAAATCACAGACAGCTCTCTCTTGCCATTCTCCTCTACACACCCCCAGCAGTATAAATCCTTGTTTCCCGTCGGGCAGTCCACAGCATACACTCTGTTTTCCACAAATTCTCTAAGTGTCATCTGCCCCAGGTCTTCAAGTGTCGGCTGCCCCAGGATTGCATTTAATCTCTTGTCAATCTGTCTCCCGCTAACTTGTTCATAGAATCTGTCTTTGACATTTTGGGGAATCTTTCCTACTGCATGGCTCTCATTTTGTTTGATTAAAAAAGCCGGTTTCGGAATTCGATTATCTTTGGAACCCTTTATGCCGAAATCCTTCATATCAAAATTTTTGATAATTTCACAAAATCCATTATTCCATAATAATGTCTTATCCTCATCTGTCTCGTTCTCTTTTAAAAAATACTCCTCAAAAAACTTGCGAAAAAACAGTGGCAGCAGCTTGTCTTTCTTGTCTTTTATGTCTTTTATGTCTTTTATGTCTTGCACGTTTTCCAGAAATTCCTTCACTCCACCAGCCCAGTCCTTCCATCCGTATATATGTAAAACATCTTCTGCCAGCTTGTCTTTTTTGTTTTTGATACAGTATTCATAAAATCCTTTTTTTCCGATTTCATCCTTTAAGTTTTTCAGATGCTTGATAATCTCATTTTTCAATTCATCAGAATCATCACAGCTGCCTGGCAGGTCGTAAACAACATTCCGGTCTTCTATTACCGGATTACCGGATTCTGCATAATATGTATCTTCTGTAAGCGGAACAATCTCTGCCCCGGCTGTTCTTCCATACAAAATCCCGCCCTTTTCTATCCATTCCGAAATCCGTTTTTTTATTTCAGGAAACAATTCCTTTTCGCAAAATAACTCTAATAACTCTCTCTGAGTCCCGTTTAACAGTTCCCACCTTTTTTCTTTATCCGGAATCTTTTCCACTTCGACTATTATCTTCTGCACCTTTTCTTTTAAATCGTCGAAAGTCCCGCCATCTTCTCTCCATTTCGAAATCCGTTTTTTTATTTTAGGAAACAATTCCTTTACGCAAAATAACTGTAATAACTCTCCCTGAATCCCGTTTAGCAGTTCCCACCTTTTTTCTTTATCCGAAATCTTTTCTGCTTCGACTATTACCTTTTGCACCTTTTCTTTTAAATCATCGTCCTCACGCAGCGAAACTGTTTTATCTTCGTACCAGTTTCCTTCATACAACAGATACGGAGATTCCAATAACCCGAAAAAGGCTCCTTTAACTGCCTCTGCTTCTGCCGGCGGAAAACCTTTCTCATAAATGCCATCTTTTGAAAAATATAATTCCCGGAATGCGTTTACCCTTGGACAGATATTGACATAATCTCTCCCTTCCAATTTGATTTCAACTGGAAGGAAATCTGACTTAAGTTCCCTGTTTCCAATGCACTGATAATCACCCTTGTCTTCATTGTACAGACAGCTCAGCTTACAAAATTCTTGTAAAATTATTCGATACAGATTGTAACGAGTGTTATCTGAAGCATAAGCTTCTTTTAAACCCTGAAACCAATCGACAAATTTTTTCTCATATTCCGCTTTTTTTCCACTCTTTCTAACTTCTGTTATTTTTCCACTCTCTCTAACTTCTGTTATTCTTTTAATAATATAATCTACTATCGCACTCTCTATGTCGAGAAGGTAATCAGTAGGCTCGCCGTTAATAATTTTCACAGTATATCCTGCCCTTTTCAAACGTTCCTTCTCCTCAGAACTGTATTCTTTTGAATCTAAAATCATCTTCATCAACTTCTTATAATCACTATCTTCCTTATCATTCCAAGTATCATTACCATAATAGAGAAATAGAATTCCATTTTTACATCCACCTCCAAATCCATATTTGTATGTGTCAAATCCATCCAGACCTTCTTGCACACGAAACCAGTTATACATGTACTCTGGTAAAACCACAAATTTATCTAGAAAACTTGAACCAGCGTCCGGGTCCCATTGATTCAGGCTGCATGCTTCATAGGCATTACCATTCCTCGTAGTTCTGATAAACGGTACAGACATCAGACACTCTTTCCAGGAAAGTCCCTTCCAGACATCTTTATTCAGGTAATCAGACGGGAAGTACTGGAACAAATTTTTTAAATCTATGATATTTTCCCTGTTTTCATTCCCCGGTTCCTCATTATTAGAGAACTCGCGGAAAATTTTACTAAATGCTGAATTCTCCCCGCACAATGCCGCCTTTAATATTTCTTTGTTCCAGGTTTCCAGATTCGATTCCCCTGCACAGCCCTCCTTCAGGCTCTTTCTGCTGTCATCCAGTTCCAGCAGCGGAATATTGACATAAAATGGAAGATTCAGCTTAAAGTTCCTGACTGGCAGTGTACAGTAAACACATGCCCCGTCGCTGTTTTCCATACAGTCTTTCTTCTCCGGTTTCGGAAATAGAATGGTCATTTCCCGCTTTTTGTCAAACACCTCCTTTTTCTGTTCGCGGTCTGCAGACAGGCGTTTGGCCCAGTACGGATTATGTTTTATGATTTCCTTTATGCTTTCTTCGTTAAATTCCAGTTTATGTTTTTTCTGAATAAAATGCTCTTTCAGGTATGTCTCTTTTGGGAAATCAAACGTTTCACCAGCTATATCAAACTTAAAATTTTCTATCCTGTCCAAAAACAGGTACAGCTGTTTCTCGTTTTCCGACAAAACCCCTTTTGGCAGGCCCGGCATTTCTATCTGTCCATTTCTTCTGTACAGTTCTATCACGGTCCACCCTGCTTCGCCTGTTTCAGCCGGTTTTCCATAATTTACATTCTTCCCATCTTCCCCGGAAAATGCAAATTGCGGAATCGGATAGTACTTCTTGTCATTTTCGTTCCATTCCTCTTTCCCAGGCTCACATATAATCTTATTATTGTCTCCGATTTTAATCTCTGCCGGCCTGTCTTCCAGCGTACATGTAACATCCCTGCTATGAATAACGGCTTTGTAAAAAACATTGTAAATACTTTTAAATCCAGTCCCTTTCCGTCCTTCCCTTGCTTCGCCAGACAGGTCATTGCCTGAATTTCCGCTGGTGCAGACTGCCATAAAATCCCTGACCGAAAATCCCCGGTCCATATATTTCAGCTTCAATGCCGGCTTATCATCCTGGCTGCCTGAATCAATCGTTATATACAGTGTCTTGTCCTGTGCATCCTCTGGTATATGGTCATTCGCATTTTGCAAAAGCTCGCTCCATATGTCGTTATCGCAGCCGCTTTCCGGTCTTTTGTCTATATTGAACTTCGCAGCAAGAGCACAAATATCACGCAGCTGCTCCAGCTGCACTTTATCCGCTGAAGTAACCGGCTCTTTTTTTTCTAACAGGTCATTCTTTATCGATTCATGTTCCCTTACAATGTCAAGCCCCGTTTCTATCGAAGCAAGACACTCTTTCGCGTATTTTTCCTCTGCTGCCTTTAAAATAACCGTCCCGCCGAACCTTACATATTCTGTCTTTAACTCTGGCCAGATATAAATATGTTCCACTGCCGGAATGCTCTCGATTTTTTTCAGCACAGCAAATATATGTTCCATCTCTGTATTTTCATCCAGGCTTTCCGCATCCTTATCACAAAGCTTATACTTTCTTTCAAATGACGTTTCATTTAAAGCTTTGCATATCCCCTCTGTCCAATTGTCCTTTGGCGGCAGTTCAAAAAAATTTTCCTTTCCTCTTTCACTTTCTGCATGGCATAAAATACCTAATCTTTCCACCTGCTCCAGGTCTTCCTTTTCAGCCTGTTCTCTAAAATCCCTGTACTTTAAGCCCCATAATGCAATCAGGTTTTTTTTCATCGATTTTTCTTCAGGCCGCTTCGGCTTATTCTTAATCACGCGCTCTGTATAGGCAGGCCAGCCGGTATTTTCTTCACCGCACATGCCTGCAATCCGTTTCATAATTTCTTTCCATAATGCAAACGAGCATTCCGCTTTATCTTTCCAGGATGAAATTATCCCATCCCACCAATTATCTGGCTTTGCATCCGTTTTATTCCAGATTGGATTGTCATAAAACAGCTCCTGAATCTGCCCGTTACCCAGCCTGTTTTTACTTTCTTCATAAAACGCCAGCCATTTATTCGAGCTGTATGCCCCATCAATACCAGCCCAGCCCTTTGCAAATCCGTTTTCCCGGTCAATGCTCATCCAAAACTCTGCGTCTTCCAGAGACCATCGTTCTTCTGCCTTCTCTGTCTGCACCCGGATGACCTTCAGCTGTTTTTCGGCTTTTTTGTCTAGCCGCAGCGTACAGGCACCGGCTTTTTTGTCTGGCATCAGCTTGTCTGCCAGCAGCTTCTCAGCCACTTTATCAAAATCTATCGCAAGCAGATGATTGACATACCCGGCTTTTTTGTCTGCCCTGACTTTCGATTCAGACACCCCCAGTGCCTTCACTGCATTCCAGCCTTGTTTTGTCTGTATATTGTATCTGATTACAGAATGGACATCTGAGCCTTCCAGATATGTGAACAGGTCTGCCTCTGTTACCTGATTATCCCTGATTCCCTTTTCCAGTATGCCAGACTCCCACTTGTTAAACGCCACCGGCCTGTCTGCAAAGCGAATCCATCCCTCTCCGTCCAGTCTCTGCAGCAGCTCCATATTCTGAAAAATCTGAAATATCCGGTCCCCGTCTTTTTCTTTGCAGAATTCATTCAGCCTTTCCACATCCTTGTTGTTGTCCGCTTCAAAAAATTGATGATTGTCTTCCTCATACTGCGGAAGATACGAAAGCACATCCATTCCCCTGTCACGCATATACTCGAACGCTGCTTCCAGCAGGCATTTCCCGCCGTCTTCCCTGGATTCAAATACCTCACGAAACAGCCGCCTGTTCCATTTCGTTGTCTGCCCGTCCATGTCTGCAGCTTCATGGCTGTCTCCTTTCATTTCAGACAGCCACATACAGCTCCGGTCCTCATTCAGTTCAAATGGAATCTGAATGGATAGCGGGGCTTTTATTTTCGAAAACGTCGGAAGGTAAGTATACAGGTTCCCTTTTTGAATTTCGTTTTCTTCATCTTTCAGCCCGCAGTCCTGCGGTGCCAGCAGGATAACTGGATATGTCACGGCCTCTGTGGCGTTTTTGTCTTCCCTGTTAACTTCCCTGTTATATTCATCCTCGTCCGAAAATATTTCTTTGTAATGAGAGCTGTACTCGTCATATGTAAATTTAACGGATTGCTCCACCCGGATGCATTCCAGTGATTCTGTCTTTGTTTCATTGTTCACAACAATCCCGTAATCAATTTTTTCTGTTCCTTTTTTTATCCCCCCTTCTCCTTCGTTTTCTGTACAGTTTCTTTGCATAATCAGTTTTTTGTCTTTATAGGAAATGCTTAACTGGTCAATTTTTGAAGTAAATAAAATCGGACAGTTCTGCAGGATTTTTTCCCTGCTGCATGGTTCTGCCCCATATTTTTTCATCAGTCCGTTGTATACTTCCTCCCCTGGCATGTTTCCGTCTTTGAAATCCAGAATCATTTTCGTCCCTGAGTCATTATTGCCCCCAATCCACTCCGGCTCAAAATTATCCGGAGTAAGCTTGAAATGATAAGGCCCGCTATGTATGTGAACGGCTTTGCATATGGAAAAAATGGTCTTAAACCCAATTCCTTTCTCGCCGATAATACGCTTCCGCTTTTTCTTTCTCTTATTTGACTGTCCGATTGTCGTAATTGCCAGAATATCTGCATACGTCATTCCCTTCTCTGGATATGATACTGTCATTTTTTCATCCTCAATCACAATCTCCAGCTTTTTTTCAGTCACATTTTCCGGGTACTCGCAGTCATCTGCATTCTGAATCAGCTCATATACATAACGCTGCGGGTCATTGTTGATTTTTTTTGCAAAATCAAGCAGCCTGCTGGAAATATTATTGTCTGTACTTCCCTTATGCCTGTAAGCCTGCAGCAGTTTTATAAATTCTTTTGGAAACTTTTTCCATGAATCATCCTCCATTTCCTCCTGCTCCGATAAAAATTCCCAAAACAACTTCTGACATTCATCCGTCTTAACCTTCCCAAGCGTGTCATCGCTGATGCCGCTGCTGTCACAGAAAAGCTTCTTTACCTCGTCCTTATTCAGAAATTTTTTCATCAAATCTTTTCCAGGCTGCTCCGATATGCCTGTCCCGTTTTCCATTTTCGGTTCCGACTCTAACATGCACCGCTGTAACATCCATTCCAGGTCGTTTCTGACTGGCGTTGTCATACTGCATTTTTTTAATAATTCATCATATTCTATTTCTATAGCTTCTATCTTTGGCATAAAATCCCCTCCTGTTCTTATTCCCGGCCCGCATGCGGTTCTGTTTCCCACTCTTTTAAATACTGGAACTGGTCTTTATAATCATCCACGCTTATCTGTGTGCCCTCCGTGCCGGACTCCAGTTTCATCATATCATGGCAATACAGGCATCCTGGTTCTTTCTCTTTATATTTGCGCTTCACATATTCTGTACAGCATTCGATAAACTGCTCCTGTTCGCTTTTATCTCCCCCGTCAGACTTCCCAAACCATTTCTCTGTCAGTTCTTTTATTTGTTTCTTATATCTTTCCAGATAAATCTTCTGTATGCTCTCACCGCTGTCCCTGTCTTTCAGGATAGCGATATAAAAATTCTCTAGCCATTCTTGGTGTCCTTCTAGCATCCCGTCTAATTCTTCATAACAATCCTGCGCCTGCTTCGACGTCCAGCCCCTTTCTTTTTCTTTAAAATGCCATTCTAAAAATTTTTTTGATATTTCTTTCGCAGTCTCTTTTGAATCTCTTGCTGCAGCTCCTGTCGAAGCTTCTTTTGAAGTTTTATCTGCTTTTTTCTGTTTCTCCTGTTCTTCCTGTTCTTTTTGTTTAAAATAATCATCGATATATTGTCTTACGCATTTTTCTATGTATTCGCCGGCATTCTGAGGAAGTATATTCAATACAGATACCTTATCCTCTTTGCTGAGTTCTTCTACAATCCGGCACTTTTCTACAATTATCTCCCCAAACAGTCTTTTATCATAACCTTCGTTCATCAGCATATAAAATACTTCCGGCTTGTCTTTCTGCCCTTTACGGTAAATCCGGCCATTGCGCTGCCCAATCCCGGCAGGCGTATACGGTAAATCATAATGAACCAGATAATGGCAGAACTGTAAATTAAACCCTTCTCTCAACACGTCTGAGCAGATTAGAATCGAAGTCTTCTGGCATTTCTCAAATGCCGTTTTGTATTCCCTGATTTTATTTACATCCATCTTCCCCTTAATCATAAAAGTCTGATATTTTTCTGACAGTTTTTCATTTAAATAGCTGCACGTCGTAAGAAAGTAGGAAAATACAATAACCTTCAGATTCTTCTGAGATTCCTTCTTCTTCTGAGATTCCTTCTTCTCCAGATATTCGAAAAGCTTTTTCAGGCTTTCTAATTTGCTGTCTGTCTCCTTCTCCCATTTTTTCAGCTGATTGCACAGTTTTTCATAATTATTTTCATCTTTTTCCTGCTGCAATTCATCGTCCTCATCCCTCTTATCAAAATGCCCGCCTTTTTCCACATACTGTTTCAGCGAATAAAAAGAACTGGACGATATGCGTTTTAAGAATCCTGTCCTTCTTCCATATTTACCTTCAAAAATGTCCCTAATAATCTCACGCTCACAGTCACTGGCTTCTATCACGTCTCCTGGTTCGCCATTCTTCCCACATCCGCCTCCAAACCGGATGCTGAGTATCTGGTCATAGCAGTTCGCCTCTGCCTGTAACGTCGTGGTTACAGCATATTCTGCCTGTTCATCGCCACGCAGCAGCTTCTCAATATTTTTGTAATCATGCTCACTGTTAAAAACAGGAGTCGCTGTCATAAAAATCCGGAGTTTTCCCCGGTCCGGTTCTTCCCCGTTTTTCCTGCGTTCCATCTCGCTGATACAGCTCCACCGTTTTCCTCCGTTTCGGATGTAATGCGCCTCATCAAGAATCAGGACGTCATAAGGATAAATAATCTCAAGCTTTTCTTCCTGGCTGCCTTCCCGATTCGATGTAAAAAAAGAATACGGCACAATGCTGATTTGCCCCAAACTGCAGTTTTTCTGATAATTTATTGCACTGATTCCAAAATATTCCGCTAATTCTAATTCCCAGTTTTCGCAAAGCTTCACCGGACATAAAATCAGCACTGTGCAGTCCGGATTCGTGTACAGCAGTTCCCGCAGAATAATTCCGGCTTCAAAGGTCTTGCCAACACCGACCTCATCCGTAATCAGCAGATTTTTCCCGTTCCACTCATATGCTCCATTTTTCCATTCCATAATCTTATGAAACGGACGGTACTGGTAAGGATTAAACAGCGCTTTGCTGTTAAACAGCGCTTTTGGTACCTTCATTTGATTCTTTTCTTCCATTTTATACATCCCCCTTATTTTTACGGTATACACACAGAACCTGAAATAACATTACTCTAAATCATCCTTCACACAGACTCTGCATTCCAAAATATTTCATCCAGACAGCAAACGCCGTCTTATGCAGAACCGCGCCGTCTTCCTGTCTATGCGGGAACCACTCTGTCCCGTCCTTCTCTCTGGCTTCCTGGTTCTCCTGGACCGGGTTCTTCTGGTTCATGCATTCACAAAATCTGTCCTGGTAACGGGCGAACGCCTTCTGTTTCCCATCTGCTTCCCCCATCGACTCTTTTACTTCTCCAAACGCTGCTATGACAGCTGCCAGCAGTTTATAGTTTGGAGAAAAGTTTTTTACAGCCATTTCGATATATGCATCCAGCCAGTTTTCCAAAAATGATACATACTGCTGCCTGTCTTCTTCCTGCAGCAGCTGCCTGTCTTTCCAGTGCTGGAAGCATTCCCGAAAGAACATTGCATTTGCATCTTCCCCCTTCCCCGCCTGCCTTTCCAGATTTAAAAAGTCCCATCCGTACCATCCCAGCGTCTTTACCAGAAAGCCCGCCATAAACCGGCATCCTTCTTTCCATGTACGTTCTTGAATAAGCAGCAAAGACAGCAGCGCAAACTCCGTTATCTTTTTTTCTTCCCCTTCCCTTCCAATTTCATTACGGCATATCTGCAGGGCATCACTGTAATACTCTGCAAACAGCTTAATCTCACCATTCAAAAACAATAAAACGATACGGTTTTCCTTCGTATAGATTCTCCCGCTTTCTGTATAACTGTTCCACCCGCCCCCTATCCAGCAGCTGCGGTTATCTTCGCGCAGCTCCTTGGGCAGGTTTTTTATCCTTTCTGACGCATGGCGGCAAAACAGTTCCGGCTGCGGAGACATCCTGTAAGCAGCAAGATAATTTTCCGGTATCATATCCAGGAAAAACGCAAGCTCATAAAAATGCCCTGCTTTTTTTTCATCCCCCGCACAGGCAGCGGCATGGGCGATTCGAAATGCAATCTGGCTGCACTTACTGCTTTGTCTGTGTTCTTCCCAGCCCAGCGCTTCTTCCCCGACCGCAATCATCTTCCCATAGTCACTGCCCGGTATGAGATTCATTGCTTTTAAATATAAATCCAGATATTCCTTTTCATCCAGGTAACGGTTCGAAAAGATTGGCTCTGTTTTCTCAATCCGTGCCTGTTTTATAATTTCATCCACCTGTTTACAGGTAAAAAAAGAGCTTTGAAGCATCTGGCCCGCTTTATCATTTCCCTGCCTTGCTTCTTTCCTTAAGAATTCAAGCCATGATACCCAAAATTCCGGCATATCCGCAAGCGGCGGCAGTCCGGGCAGTTCTGAAAAATTCAAATACTTGCTGTTATCAGAAAAACTGAAATCATATGTTGTACGAACCATAACCTGGTAAACAGCCTGCACCCTCTGTTCTTTTTTTGCCGTACAGTATACCGCATAGCATGCATAATTATACAATTCATCCAGATTTTCTGTCACCAGCTTCCCTGCAATCAGTTCTTTCAAATCAAGAAAGCAGTATTGTGCTGTACGCACAAATACTCTTGTATTCAGCATCAGGGCAAAGAGGCGCACTGCCTGTCCGTACATTCCATGAGAAACGCATTCCCGCATCAGGGCCGCACTTTCTTCATAAATCTTTCCAATGCCGCATTTGTCACAGTAATGACATTCATATTCAAATTCTTCAAATTCGTTGCAGTACCAGCCCTCTGCATGCAGACACAATTCTGTATTATCAATCTTTGCAAACAGCCCTTCCAGTCTCTGATACTCTTTGTGTAAATCCATTTCCCATACCCCCTGTTTTTTATATTTGTACCTCGTCAGCACCGGCAGCTTCCTTCGCTTCATGATACCACAGCCATCCGCCAGTTTCATCCCTGTAACTAAGAAATCGTATTGCAGGGCTGCATTCCAAAATATTTCATCCAGGCAGCAAGCGCCTTTTTATACAAAACCGCGTTGTCTTCCTGTCTATCTTTCGTCCAGGCAGCAAGCGCCTTCTTATATCGAACGGCTTCGTCTTCCTGTCTGTACGGAAACCACTCTGCCCATCCCTCCTCTCTGGCTGTCTGGTTCCCACGGTTCATGCATGCACAGAATCTATCCTGGTACCGGGCAAATGCCTTTTGTTTCCCATCTGTTTCCCCCATCGACTCTTTTACTTCCCCGAATGCTGCTATGACAGCTGCCAGCAGTTTAAAGTCGGCATGAAAATTTTTTGCAGCCATTTCAATATAGGCATCCAGCCAGTTTTCCAGGTATAATACATACTGCTGCCTGGCTTCTTCCAAAAGCTGCTGCCTGTCTTTCCAGTGCTGGAAGCATTCCTGAAAGAACGTTACATTTGCTTCTTCCCCCTTCCCCGCCTGCTTTCCCAGCCATACAAAACCCTGCCTGAACCAATCCTTTGCCAGAAATTCTGCCATAAACCGGCATCCTTCTTTCCATGTACGTTCTTTGAAAAGCAGCAATGACAGCAGCGCAAACTCTGTTATTATTTTTTCTTTCCCTCTCATGTCAGCTCTATTGCGGCATATCTGCAGGGCTTCACTGTAATACTCCGCAAACAATTTCATCTCACCGTTAAGAAACAATAAAACGATACGGTTTTCCTTCGTATAGATTCTCCCGCTTTCTGTATAACTGTTCCACCCGCCCCCTATCCAGCAGCTGCGGTTATCTTCGCGCAGCTCCTTGGGCAGGTTTTTTATCCTTTCTGACGCATGCCGGCAAAACAGTTCTGGCTGCGGAGACATCCTGTAAGCGGCAAGATAATTTTTCGGTACCATGTCCAGGAAAAATGCAAGCTCATAAAAATGCCCTGCTTTGTTTTCATTCCCCGCACAGGCAGCGGCATGGGCTATTCGAAATGCAATTTCACTGCATTGTATGCTTTGCCGGTATTTCTCCAGGCCAAGCGCTTCTTCCCCGACCGCAATCTTCTTCCCATAGTCGCTGCAAGGTATAGCATCCATTGCTTCTAAATATAACTCCAGATATGTCTTTCTGCCCCAGGCTCTCCCATAACCCAGAAAAAATGGCTTTGTTTTTTCAAGCCGCGCCTGTTTTATCATTTCATCCGCCTGTTTACAGTTTAAAACAGATTTTTCAAGCATCTGGCACGCCTTCTTGTTTCCCTGCCCTGCTTCTTTCCTTAAGAATCCAAGCCATGACGCCCAAAATTCCTGCATATCCGCAAGCGGCGGCAGTCCGGGCAGTCCTGAAAAATCCATATATTTATGATTATAAGAAAGCCCGGAATCATCTGCCTTACCAGACATAACCTGGTATACAGCCTGCACCCTCTGTTCTTTTTTTGCCGTGCAGTATACCGCATAGCATGCATAGTTATACAATTCATCCAGATCTTCTGCCACCAGCTTCTCCTCAATCATTCCATTCAAATCGAGAAAGCGGCATTGTTCTGCCCGCACAAATATCTTTGTATGCACCATCAGGGCAAACAGGTGCAATGCCTGCCTGTATATTCCATGAGAAACGCATTCCCGCATCAGGGCCGCGCTTTCTTCATAAATCTTTCCAATGCCGCATTCATCACGGTAATCAAATTCATATTCAAATTCTTCAAATTCATTGCAGGACAAAAAACACTCTGCATGCAAAAACAATTCTGTATTATCAATCTTTGCAAACATCCCTTCCATTCTCTCATACGCTTTGTGCAAATCCATTCCCCATACCTCCTGTTTTTTATATTCGTGCCTCAGCAGCACTGTCAGCTTCCTTTGCTTTATGATACCAGTACTATCCGCCAGTTTCATCCCTGTATCTCGGAAATCGTATCTGGCACGAAATATTTTTATATCCGCACCTCAATTTCTTAATTACAGGGATGCGTTTCAGCTTTTTTTATGATAATCTGGCATCATATCACAGCAAACACCAGACTTTCATTTACAAAGGAGGCTATATGGACCATTTAAAAACGAAAAAATCAGCACAGTATCAGGAGTTGAAAAACAGAATATTCACACAGATTCAGAAAAATTATATTGACAGCAGCGCGAAGGCGAACACCGGGCAGCTGAAATTCTTTAAAGGCCTGCTCACCGGAAATCTCGCTGTTGCGATTAAAAAACGATTGAGAAAAGAAAGACGTTTCCTTCATTATCTGGAAGAAAATATTTTAGAGGATGCCAGCGAAACCATTTCCTTTTTTGACAAAGAAAAAAACTGGGAAGCTTTCCTGTCTTCTCCATACTGCCCCAGCCCGGAAATCTATAACACCGCGTTTAACGAAGCAGACTTTCAGATGCCGCACTTTCTATTGATACAAAAAGCAGAGAAAAATATGGAAAAGGAATTTCTTCATTACTATCACTATGCTGATAACAAGAATTTGACAGATGACAGCAAAAGCTCGAAAAAAGATGATGCGTATATTAATCTGCTGTTTAGTACTGCCTTTTATGAAATCTGCCTATATGAATTTGCCAAAATACTGCCCAGATTACCGGAACCAGACACCAGCATGCAGGAATCGCAGACCTCAGGCCGTCTTTTCCCGCAAATCTTTTCTGATGATTTACCAAAGGACCGGGAGGAATCGTTAAAGCTGCTGGACTTCCTCATAACAGATTATAAGAAAATACAGCTTAAAGCCCTGATCATGTTTTTTCACAATTATTTTATTATGCAAACAATGAATCTCTATGCCATGCTGCGCATGATTGCCATCATCGAATACGTGGGTCTTCATGCCACAGACCCGGAAGCAGGCGATGCAGACAGCCATGCACCAGAAGGACTTGCACAAACAGAAGCAAATTTCTGGAAGAAGCTGCAGGAGAACTGGGAAAACCAGGGAACGCGCTCTCTGTTTACTTACGCAATCATTACCAATCACCTGGAAGCATACTGCAAAAAATTTACCAGTATGTATCAGAAATACAATATTTCCGGCCATCTCCATCCTGATTTGAAACCACCGTATACAGAGGATTTTTACAGATGTGAAGCAGATATGCACTGCTATATTAAGATATTGGAAAAACGCTCCCGGTTTTTCCAGCGGCTGATCTGGAACAAAACATCATCCTGCCAGGCAGATTATAAAAACCAGCCAGATGAAAGCATCAAAACGGAATTCGAACAGCTGGAAAATGAACTGCTGGACGCTGCCGGACAATTTGCGGCACCAATCGTGTTTGCGACAAAAGCTATCATGGATTTAAAATAAACTGACAGCATGCCAGATTCAGGTCCATTCCTGCTGTTCGAAACTGCAAAAAATTTAGCTGGGACAGTTCCTAAGCAAAATATATACAAGATATCGTATAGAAGAATGATTTATACCAGCTATATCTTGTATCATTTTTCTTAATGCGACAGCCCCTAGTCTTTCAGAAAACTGCCAGCCGTCAGAAGGCCCAGGCTCTCAACCAGTTCCAGAACCCGGTTCTGCTCATACAGCCCTTTCAGCACAGCATTTTCCTCAATCATGCGGATAAGCCCCGCACTGGCCGGCAGCATTTCGCATGCCTTAATCAGAGCAAACACAGCCCAGATTACTACAAATGCCTTAACCACTCCGGCGCAAAACCCGAGTATCATATTTGCGATATTCACCCCGGGCAGCTTCGAAATCAAATTCAGGTTTTTGCGTATCAGCAGCAGAATCACCTGGATAACTGCCATCGCTATTGTAAAGGCAATCAGCGAAATCACGGATTCCGCAGCCGCCTTTGCGAGCTTCTTATAAACTCCCTGGGCTTCCAGGGCAGCAATAATCGCTTTTTTGGTTCCGCTTCCTGTTTTTTTCAGGACTGATTCCGGCAGCGACAGCCATGGAAGCCCCGCATTCTGAGCCAGCGTCCCATCTTCTATCATTTGGTTAATCTGCTTTCGGATGTATTTCTCACTCGTTTTTTCAATCTGCACGGCAATCGTAGTATGCTCCACAATCATATCCCGTGCCGCCGGTACTGCTAATCCGATAAATACAATGGTTATGAGCCATGCTGCAAGGGAATATGCAACCCTGAAAAATCCCTTGTGAAATCCCCGCAGTGCCGAAAACACAATATAACCCATAACTGCTATATAAAGCCAATTCATATTATTTTTCCTTTAACTTAATCCTGTCTGTCTCTCCGCTTAAAATGACCCAGTAATCCAGCTGTCCTTTTCCTGAAATCACATCATAAACATTCCGGTCAAACGTATACTCAAACCGCTTGTTTCCCCGCATCGTATACAGCTGCACGCTTTTCTCATTGCGGATGCATAAAAGTCCATTCTGCAAAAAGCCAATATGTGTATAATCCAGATTAAATTTCTGTTCAAGCACCTGAGAACCCCGCATATTGTATATGCGGGTCAGATAGCCTTTTGCAGAATCCGGATTATCGGAAACCAGGCCGAAAAAATCCTTGTCCCAGTAAATGCTGCGGATGGTTTCCTTACAGGATATTTCTTTTGCCACTGCCGGTTTCTGTGTTCCTTCAAAAATAATGATTTTGGAATCTCCAAATGCCAGAATCCGGTCATTCGATACAAACCGGATGCTTGGAATTACCATATCCGGATAACTGTACGAGCTTACAATATTATCGATTTCATTCTGCCCGACTGTCCCGTAATTGTAAAATACAACGGTCGATTTTACAGACGCCTCTTTAATATCCAAAAGGCTGACTGCCAGCTTCTGGGCATCACTGGATAATGCAATGTCCAAAGGATAGCCGCTGTTTTCAATATGAAGCCCGCCGCCTGCCAGCTGCCTGCCAGATTTGTCATACATATGTAAATAATTGGTATGGGAATCTTCCATCAGCACAGCTACCGTGCCTTCCCTGGAAATGCTGACACGCTGGACCGGGAGCGATGTATTGATTGTCCCCTGGCGTCCAGCCGTATTCATAATATAAATCCGGCTGCCGCCCTGCTCATAAATCGCAAGATAATCCTCACAGGAAGTAATGCGCGGCGATTCCATTTCATAAGTCTGATTCCAGAATACATTGCCGGCTATATCCGAATAAACAGCCCCGTCCTGGGTATATTGCAGCACATTTCCCCCGAATTCTTCATATTCAGCAGCTTCCATCTCACTGCGTTCCATCTGCTCCACAATCTCAAAATCGTTGTAAACAATATTTTCAAAATACAAAAACGCGGCAAAACATAATCCAATCACCAATCCAGCGCCTGCAAAGACCAGTATCAGGATTTTCATTCTATGAATCCGGATTTTCTGTTTTAACTCAGATAACTCCTCCGCACTCTGCGCCGGAAGTGCTTTCAATTTTGTATTACCGCTTTTTATCATGTTCACTCCTGTGCCAAAACCCCTTCATCTTCTGTAATCCTTCTCTATCGCACCGTGCCGCGTGCTTCTGCCATCAGCCCTGACAGGAACCGGAAAACGGCCTGTCTTCCCTGTCACGGCAGCTCCAGTCTCTGTCCGGCATAAATCTTATCCATATCATCAATTCCATTTAATTTGCATATCTTCCTTGCCTTTGCCGGTGTTCCGTATATTTTTTTGCTGATTCCGACAAGGCTGTCTCCTTTTTTTACGACATAATAGCCCTGCAGCAGGTATCTCTGCGCTTCTGTCAGGGATTCTGCATCCAGGCTGTCTGACGATACCTGTTCGGAATCCTGCTTATCCGATTCTCCGTTACCGCCGTCAGATTCTTTCTTTCCGGATTTGCTGCCGGAAGCTTTGCCGTTTTCATCATCCCCGGATTGCGCGCCAGGCTTGTCTGCACTGCTGCCGTCCGCCGAAGACTCCCCATTTCCGGCGCCGGAATCCTCTCCGCTGCCGGACTGTCCGTTTCCTGTGCCAGTATCTTCTCCGCCGCCAGACTGTCCGTTTCCGGAACCAGCATTTTCCCCGTTTCCAGACTGTCCGTTTCCGGAACCGGTATTTTCCCCGCTGCCAGCCTGTCCATTTCCTGTGCCAGAGCCCTCTCTGCCGCCGGACTGTCCGTTTCCTGTGCCAGAATCCTCTCCGCTGGCGGATTTCCCTTCATCAGCAGCTTTCTCTTTTCCAGAGCCGGATTCACTGCTGCCTGTATTCTGGCTCATAACAGGAACTCCCGATTCCTGTCCGCCATGGCCGGTAATCTGGCTGACAGCAGATTCCAGATTCTGCATTTTCTCTACATTGCTGACCGTGCTGACCCCAAGCACGCAGACAGAAAGCACCAGCATCATGCTCGTTGTATAGAGCACTCCGTTCCACTTGCGGGCTGACATCTGAGCCTTTTTTTCCAGCAGGGCTTCCCGGTAGCTGTGTACAAGCGGTTCCCCGATTTCTTCCGGCGCGATCTGCAGCTCTGCCGGACTTTTACGGGATTCTATCATATAATCCTGCATCTGCGGATTTTTTTCATAATAGACATAATATCCTTCTTTCCGCTGCAGCATGTTTTTTTCAAACACATAAAAAGCTTCTTCCTGTTCCGCCAGATTCAGCAGAAATAAGACATTTTTATGAATGTTAAAATTCTGCTTATGGTTCCTCTCGATTTCCGCGGCCAGTCCTGCAGAAGCATTGCTGACATCCTGGCCCCATCCTACGATTTCAAGGTCCTCGTAGTACTGCTTCATTTCCTTATAAATATATGCCCATGTCTCGTCGCCAAATTCCAGCATGCAGTCCTTAAAAAATTCATCCTCTACCCGAATCAGTCCGCTGATAAAGTATCTCGCAAAATCTTTCCCTCTCTCGATTTTTCCAAGCAGCACGAATCCCCGGTAAGTCCATGCGTCCAGTTCTTCCTGTGCATGTAAGTAGGTATATACATAATCCTCCAGATAAACCCTGCTCGTTCCGCTGCTGGTTCCTATCTGACGGATATTCTTTGGTAGTGTCCTTGTCGAACCCTGTTTTTGTTCTGCCACCTCTGCACACCTCTTTCCATTTTTTCAGGTATGCGTACAATGTATCATAAAAAACAGGCCGATTTTGGCATATATTGTTGTTAGCAGCGCAGATAAAAATATCAGGCACATATTTTTATGGCTTTTTACATATAATATCTGCCTTTTATTCTTTCTTCTGTACTTTCCTTTATAACCTGCTGCCTGTGCTGGAAATTAAATGGATTCTTTATAATTCCGTCCTTCCTTCCAGTGCCCTGAGCAGTGTTACCTCGTCAATGTATTCCAGGTCGCCGCCAACCGGCACGCCGCTTGCAATTCTGGTCACTTTTATGCCTGTCGGCTTAATCAGCTTGCTGATATACATGGCTGTCGTTTCCCCTTCCAGGCTGGAATTGGTCGCAATAATGACCTCGCGCACATCCCCCTGCAGGCGCTGCATCAGCTCCTTTAACCGGATATCCGACGGGCCTATGCCCAGCATCGGGGAAATCGCGCCATGCAGCACATGGTATACACCATCGAATTTACCGGTCTTTTCATAGGCTGCAAGGTCTCTCGGATTTTCCACAACCATAATCTGCTTCTGGTCACGGTTTTGATTGCTGCATATCGGGCAGATTTCGTCATCGGTCAGGGTAAAGCACTGCCTGCAGTAGCGTACTTTGCGCTTTGCTTCCAGAATCGAAGCTGCCAGCTTTTCCACTTCCGTTTCCGGCATATTTAAAATATGAAATGCCATCCGCTGCGCAGACTTGCTGCCAATGCCAGGCAGGGATGAAAGTGACTCAATTAATCTGCTGATTTGGCCGCTGTAATAGTCCATATTTAAAACAGCCCCATTCCGCCGCCAAGCCCGCCGGTAATCTTGCCCATGGTATTCTGGGAATATTCGTCAATTTTGCGCATGGCTTCGTTTGTCGCTGCCATAATCAAATCTTCCAGCATTTCCACGTCATCCGGGTCTACCGCTTCCGGGTCAATTTTTACCTTTGTAACCTCGCGCTTGCCAGATACGGTTATTTCTACCACTCCGCCGCCGGCTGTCGCCGTCATTTCTTTTTCTTCGAGTTCCTTTGTCGCATCTTCCATCTGCTTTTGCATCTTCTGCGCCTGTTTCATCAGGCTCGCCATATTGTTTGGCATCCCGCCCCCTGGAAATCCTCCTCGTCTTGCCATAATGCTCTCCTCCTTGCGATTGTTCTAAATTTCACTGCTATCTGATTTTAACGCATATTACGGATTCTGACAATATATGGGTTGAAAAACATGATTTCATAACAATCGAAACGGTTTAGAAATCCTCATATTCAATCTCCGCATGAATCATCTGCTCCAGATCCACATAAGCCCGTTCAAACGAATGCCCGCTTTCATTGAGCTTTATCTGAATCTGCACCTCTTTGCCGACACTGCGCGAAATACTGTCTGCTATCTCCTTCTGACGGCTTTCTTGTGAAAGCATTCCAAAACTGACCGCATCATCCAGCACAAGCAAAAGCACGCCGTTATCCCCAATGCTTAAATGTGCTTTCCGCAGAAAATTGCTGACCGGATTTGGCAGGTCTGCCACGATTCCCTGCCAGTTCTGAACAGCCTGCCTGATATCCTGCGGCACTGCTTTTGGCATGGGAAGGGGCTTTTGCTTTGGCTGCGCGCTTTCTGCCGGTACCGGACGCTCCTGCGCCTGCACGGGCACAATGCCTGCTTCTATTTTCTTTTCGAGCTGTTTCACGCGTTCCAGGACAGAGCCCAAATCCTCCTCCATAGCCGGGCGGCACAGCTTGATAACAGCAATTTCGATTACTATGCGCTTCTGGGAAGAATAACGCACCTGGCTGGAAAGCTCTGAAAAAATGCGGATATAGCGCATCAGCTGCGCGGCATCAGCCATCTGGCATTCTTCCTTTAACAATGCCAGGTTCTCACTGGAAATGTCGAGCACTTCTTCCATATCATCCGAAACCTGCAAAAGCAGCAGGTTACGCAGATACCATGTAAAATCATTGACAAACTGGCCAAGCTCCCTGCCCTGTGTAACCAGTTCTTCTATCTGGCGCATGGCACTTAAGGCATCGTTTTTCAGGACGGCCCGCAGCAGGCTGGAAAAACGCTCGGTATCAACCGCTCCAAGCACATCGAGCACATGGTCATAGGTCAGCTTCTGCCCCATATAAAATGCCATGCACTGATCCAAAAGGCTTAGGGCATCCCGCATCGCACCGTCCGCAGCCTTTGCGATATAACGGACTGCCTTTTCTTCTGCGCTGGCGTTTTCCTGAACTAACAGCTCCTGCAGCCTCTGCGAAATAACCTCTGCGGAAATACGGTGAAAATCATATCTCTGGCATCTTGATAAGATAGTCACCGGTATTTTGTGCGCTTCCGTCGTAGCCAGTACGAATATGACATAGGACGGCGGTTCTTCCAGCGTTTTGAGCAGTGCATTAAAAGCCCCTATGGAAAGCATATGGACTTCGTCTATAATATATACCTTATATCTGCCTTCGGTCGGCGCATACGTGACCTCATCCCGGATATCCCGGATATTGTCCACGCCGTTATTGGAAGCCGCATCGATTTCTATCACGTTCAGGGAGCTTCCCTGCGCAATAGCCCTGCATGACGCACATCTGCCGCACGGGCTTCCTTCCTCGGGATTTTCGCAGTTGACCGCCTTTGCAAATATCTTTGCTATGGTCGTCTTCCCGGTTCCGCGCGTACCGCAGAACAGATAAGCATGCCCGATGCGGCCGGCTTTTATCTGGTTTCGGATAGTCGTTACAATATGCTCCTGCCCTTTGACATCTTCAAAATTCTGCGGCCGGTATTTGCGGTATAACGCTGTATATGACATTCTGCCTCCTGGTTATATAAAAATGCTGCGCAAGCAGCTGCGCAGCAATTTTAATATTTAAATTAAACATTTAATTAATCACCAAAACTGATGCCTGTCAGTTTTGCTTCTTTTACAATCTGTGCATTCGGGTCAACCGTCTTTAACTTGCCGGCCACATTTTCAAGCGGCACGCGCCTGACTTCATTATTGACCATGGCAATCATATGCCCGAAATCTTTTTCCAGAATCGCTTTTGCGCCTTCTGCACCGAGCCTTGTACAAAGCACGCGGTCATATGGCGTCGGGCTTCCGCCTCTTTGTGTATGCCCCGGCACGGTTACGCGTACTTCACTGCCAAGCTTCTCCCCGATTTTCTGTGCGATTTCATACGAAACCGAAGGATATGGGGATTTTTCCATTTTCTTTTTATATTCTTTCTTGCTTAATTTTGCATCTTCTTTGGATATTGCGCCTTCTGCAACCGCAAGGATGGTAAAGCCTTTTCCAGCCTTTGTCCGGTTCTCAATTGCAGATACAACTTTCTTGATATCATAAGGGATTTCCGGCAGGAGAATGATGTCTGCACCGCCAGCAAGTCCTGCATAAAGTGTCAGCCAGCCAACCTTATGTCCCATGACTTCTACAATAAATACGCGGTTATGGGAAGCAGCCGTCGTATGTATGCAGTCAATGGCATCGGTCGCGATATTAATTGCACTCTGGAAGCCAAAGGTTACATCCGTTCCAAAGATATCATTGTCAATCGTTTTTGGCAAGTGGATAACATTAAGCCCTTCCTCGCGAAGGAGATTTGCTGTTTTCTGTGTTCCGTTTCCGCCCAGTATTACAATACAGTCCAGATTCAGCTTGTAATAATTCTGCTTCATTGCTTCTACTTTATCCAGCCCGTTTGCATCCGGTGTACGCATCAGCTTAAACGGCTGGCGGGAAGAACCTAAAATTGTCCCCCCTTTTGTCAGAATACCGGAAAAGTCTGATGACGTAAGCAGGCGGTAGTTTCCATAAATCAGGCCCTTATATCCATCTAAAAATCCATAAATTTCCAAATCTTCCACATTGGAACTTAACCCTTTTGCAACGCCTCTCATTGCAGCGTTCAAAGCCTGACAGTCACCGCCGCTTGTAAGCATACCCACTCTAAGCATTTTGACGCATCCTCTCTTTCTTCAAAATATTATAGTAAAACTATTCGTCTTTTTTATTATAAATTATTCGTCATCAGGCTGTCAATAAAAAAGAATTCCAAAATTTAGGTGCCGCATACCGCTTATTTGGTTTTCAAAACTTCCAATATATATTCCCAGACACGCTTTGTCGAAGAAATGCTCAGTTTTTCTTCTGTTGTATGCACTGCTTCCATGTCCGGCCCGACCGAAATACAGTCAAGGCCAGGCAGCTTTCCGGCAAGCAGCCCGCACTCCAGCCCTGCGTGGATTGCTTCTATGACAGGCTTTTTCCCATACATCTTTTCGTAAACAGCCGCCATTTTATCCCGCAGCGGCGAATTGCGCTTAAATTCCCAGGCCGGATAATCCCCGGATATTTCAATCTCACCGCCCAGGCCTTCTGTCAGGTACGACATTTTGTCATGCAGCGCGGCTTTTGCACTTTCCACGGAGCTGCGCACCGCATAGCTTAATTCAAGCTGTGCGCCTTCCAGCCGCAGCACGCCCAGATTCAGCGAGGTCTCCACCAGTCCTTCCACATCCGCACTCATAGCCTGGATGCCGTTTGGCAGGGCGTTTATCAGCATCACTGCCTGTTTTGTGCCTGCTTCATCAAGCATAAAAAACGGCACATCCGTATCGCGCTCTGTTTCAATTGTAATCCGGCTGTCCGTAACGGCATATTCATTTGCGATATCCTGCTGCATCTGCGCAAGCTCACGCACGGCAGTGTCCAGGTCCTGTTCCGCCATGCATAAAAGCACGGTGCACTCCCTTGGAATCGCATTATCCTTATTGCCGCCTGCTATGGAAGAAAGATGATAGTTCACGTTTCGTGCCAGTCCCATCAGGATGCGGCCCATCAGCATATTCGCATTGGCCCGCCCTTTGTTGATTTCCACGCCGGAATGCCCGCCCTTGAGCCCCGTAACTGTAATTTTCATGGAAGCACCCTCAGCCGAAATTTTATTTAACGTCATCCGGCTGACTGCCCTTGAGCCGCCGGCACAGCCTGCCAGCAGATAGCCTTCTTCCTCGGAATCCAGGTTTATCAGCCTGCGCCCCTTGAGCATGGACACATCAACGCCGCTGGCTCCTTCCATGCCGACTTCTTCCGATACTGTAAAGATTACTTCCAGCCTTGGATGCGCAATCGTATCGGATGCCAGGATAGCCAGCACATAGGCAATGGCAATGCCGTTATCTGCACCCAGCGTTGTGCCGTCTGCCGTAATGTAATCGCCCTCTGTCCGGATTGCCAGGCCGTCTGTTTCAAAATCAATCCCGCAGTCCGGCGTTTTTTCGCACACCATATCAAGGTGTCCCTGCAGGATAACCGGTTCTTTCTGCTCATATCCAGCCGTTGCTTCTTTTATTATAATCACGTTTTTTAAATCATCCTGATAATAAACCAGATTGTGCTTTCTGGCAAAATCTGCACAGTAATTGCTGATTTTATCCTCGTGATAAGATGCACGGGGAATGGAACTGATTTCCTCAAAATAAGCGAAGACCTCTTTCGGTTCCAGATTTGATAATACTCCCATTTTCCAGTCCTTCTTTCTGTATTTATTTCGCAGCATGCTTCCTGCACTCTGTTTCTGACACGCTTTAGTACTTTGCCCCGTTCTTTTTCACACGTTTTTTGTTTTCGTATACAATAAAACGGTTGTTATGCAGTATCTGGATATATTCACATAAACGCTCGTATAATGGCTCTGCTTTGTTTCCAAATTTTGCTTTTACGGCAGTCCCGATTTCATAAACCGTTTTCCGGCCGTCCATTTCCTGCCAGATAAAGCTTCCCATTTCATCAAGCTCAATCCTGCTGATTTTGGGCTTTTTAAATAAAAGCTGCGCAATGCGGTTATAAAGGCCGCGGTTTATGACCAAAACCTCAGCCAGGTTTCTGCTGTTTAACTCCCATTCATATAATGCGTTTCTTTTTGGAATATAATCCACAAAATTCTCTTTTTTCTTTGCCATATTCAAATCCCTGTGTTCTTTCTTTGTATATTACCCTATTTTTTCCATAAAAACCAGATAATATGCAAAAAACGCAATCAGGACTCTGCATAAACATGCAAAGTCCCAGACTGAAATTTAAAATATATTTAATTTTTCTTTTTCTTTTGGACAATAATTGCCCATAACGAAGCTGTCAGCACTGCAAAAAATGCCAGGCCGCCCCAGTTGCCAAGATTGATTTTTTCAGAAAGATTAATAATATCCCCTAAAGATTTATCTCCTATATTGATAATTGCAAATACTGCAAGCATAATTCCGACTAAGCCTTCGCCTGCGATTAATCCGGAAGAATAAAGCACGCCGTTTTCCACTTTGCGTTTGCGTTCTTTTTCATCTTCTCCTTTTTTCTTTTCAAAATACAGCCTGACAAGGCCGCCGACAATCATCGGAGTACTTAAATGGATTGGCAGGTACAGGCCGACTGCAAACGGGAGTACCGGAATGCCGAGGATTTCCACAACGACTGCAATAAAGACACCGGAAAATACAAGCGCCCATGGAAGGTTGCCGTTCATAACGCCTTCTACAACCATTTTCATCAGCATTGCCTGCGGTGCCGGAAGCTGGTCTGTCCCATAGGACCATGCTGCATTTAACAGATACAAAACGCCGCCAATCGTAATCGCAGAAGCAAGCACACCGATTAACTCGCCAATCTGCTGGTTTTTCGGCGTGGAGCCTACGAGAAATCCTGTTTTTAAATCCTGTGAGGTATCGCCTGCAATTGCTGCGATAATACAGATAATAGAGCCGATGCTGATAGCTGCTACCATTCCCGCCATGCCAATCATGCCGGTTGCTTTTAAAATCATGGTCGCAATCAGCAGGGTCGCAATTGCCATGCCGGAAACCGGGTTGTTAGAGCTGCCGACCAGGCCGACCATGCGGGAAGATACGGTAGCAAAAAAGAAACCGAATACAATAATAATAATTGCACCTAACAGATTCACCGGAATCACCGGACACAGCCACATAAAAATAGCCATAATACCGATGCCAATCATTACAAAATTCATCGGCAGGTCCTGTGTTGTCCTGTTTGATTCGCCTGCTTTTACGCCAAAGCCTTTGACTGCCTGGCGGAAGGTACGGATAATAAGCGGGAACGACTTAATCAGGCTCATAATGCCCCCGGCCGCTACCGCGCCCGCACCAATGTATCGGATATAAGTACTCCACAGCCCGGACGGACTTAACGTATTAATCGTGTCTGTGCCTGGATAAATCACTGCATCCCCGCCAAACAGCGCAATGAGCGGCATAATAACAAACCAGCCCAGCGTACCGCCTGCCAGCAGGTAAGAAGATACCTTCGCACCGCAGATATAGCCGACACCAAGCAGTGCCGGAAGCACATCCATGCCGATGCCGGAGCCTTTGTAGCTTTTAATCTCAAAATCAACTTCACTTGGAAAAATGCACAGACCGTCTGCAATAAATTTGTACACAGCAGAAACAAACAGGCCCAAAAATACCGTAGAAGCGCTTGCCCCGCCTTCCTCGCCTGCCATTAATACCTCTGCACATGCCTTGCCTTCCGGGTACGGAAGCGTGCCATGCTCCTGAACAATCAATGCAGTCCGAAGCGGAATCATAAACAGAATGCCAATCACGCCGCCCACAAATGCAATCAGGGCGATTTCAATCAGGGAAGGCGTGGAAGTACCGCCTTCTTCCGCCCACATAAACAATGCCGGCAGCGTAAAGATAGCACCTGCCGCCAGTGACTCTCCCGCAGAACCAATCGTCTGCACGATATTATTCTCCAGAATAGAGTCACGCCTTAATATCATCCGGATGACACCCATGGAAATAACTGCTGCCGGAATCGACGCAGATACAGTCATTCCTACCCGGAGTCCCAGATATGCATTTGCACCGCCAAACAAAACTGCCAGCAGTATACCCAGAACAATCGAGACAGGCGTAATTTCCGGAAGTACTTTTTCCGCCGGAATATACGGCTTAAATTCGTTTGTTTCGTTCATACACGAAATCCTCCTTAATTTTCATTCTATTTTATTATCCAATGAAACATGGCGGTTGTCAATTAAAATAGAAAATTGTCCGTTCCATTACATCAATAATTTACGGTAATGATACCATAAAATCAACTGTAAATTGCATGAAACAGAACCAGATACAGGAGAAACGGCTTTGGCTGCACTGGGACAGCCTTGCAAAGTTCACAGGAGATTCTGAATTTTATTGTAAAGGCAGGCGTTTTTTTGTATAATTGAAACATAACGAGAACAAACAGTACCGTATCATTCGCCGCAACTTATGGAATATTCGTAATTCCATAACCATGGATTTTCGCAAACTGAGGTGATAAAGTGCAAAACAATACAAAGGTTATCTATGAAAGCGATACCGATGACATCATAAACCAGTACATCATTTTCTGCAAAGTATTTAGCGGTCAGACAAACCAGCATGGAATGACAAGGAAAGCAATTACAGAAACAATCCGCATATGCAGGGACAGGAATATTTTAAGGGAATATCTGGAGCAGCGAGAAAAGGAGGTTGTAACGATTATGATGAGTTTATTTGATGAAGAGCAGATAATAAAGTCGTTTATCAAAAGCGAACGGCACGATGAAGCGAGAGAAACCGCAGAAAGAATGATAAAAATGGGAAAACTGTCACTTGATGAAATATCACTTTATGTTCCTTCCCTGTCATTTGATGAATTAAGGGAACTTGAAGCAGAGGTCTTGCAGTCAGTATAATTAAGGCAGCAGTAATACCATCTTCCTCTTTCTGACTATAGGCAGGTACTCCATCCGGCCAGACTGGATGGAGTACCTCCTGCTTTATCGATAGAATTTAATCCAGATACTTTTTCAGCACCGCACGTACCGCGCCCCTGCCCGCAGCCAGTTCTTCGAAATACCCGCACACCTTTTGTGCAAGCCCGGCTTCATACAGATTTACCCCAAAAATCTTTTCATTTTCCAATACAGGCTTCAGCGCCTGTTCTGCACCTGCTGCCCTGCCCAGGGAAAATCCTGCTACATGCGGGCATACAGAATCCAGCAGCGGGTCAGGGCTTAACGAAAATGCATTTCCCTCGTCATCCACTGCCATCAGATACCGCAGCCATCCGGCAAATACAAGCGGAATCAGCTTCAGGTCTGCCACATCCAGCTCCTTTGATGCCTGGTAAGCTTTGATTGTTTCCCCAAAACGGATAGCCAGTTTCTGGGATGTATCGGTGGCAATGCGCTGCGGCGTATCTGGCATAAACGGATTTGGCACGCGCACACGCAGCACCGTACCGATAAATTCCTTCGGGTCCAGGATGCCCGGATTTACAACGACCGGAAGCCCTTCCTGATAGCCAATGGTTTCCACAAGCTTTTTCAGTTCGCTGTCTTTCATTTCATCTGAGATTTTATGGTACCCCAGCAGGCAGCCAAACACAGCCAGCGCCGTATGCAGCGGATTCAGGCAGGTGCAGACTTTCATTTTTTCGACCTTATCCACGGTTTCGCGTTCGGTAAATATCAGACCGCCCTTTTCCAGTGCCGGACGCCCGTTTGGAAAAGCATCTTCAATAACCAGATACTCGCATTCCTCTGCATTTACAAACGGTGCCACATAAGTATTTTTGGAAGTAATGACCGGCTCTAACCCTTCCACGCCGTCCGCTTTTAAAATAGCCTCAACCGAAGCATCCGGGCGCGGCGTAATTTTATCTATCATCGACCATGGAAACGATACCTTTTCCTTATCCTTTATATAAGAAAGAAACTCCTTGTTTGCAGTGCCGTTTTCCGTCCATTTCTCCGCAAAAGTGCTGACTGCTGCAAACAGCTTATCCCCATTATGCGAACAGTTGTCCATGCTGACCATAGCCACCGGCTTTGCACCCGCCTGGTAACGCGCATACAAAAGCGAGGTTACTTTTCCGATATAGCTCACCGGTTTTTCCGGCCCTGCTGCAAAATCTGCCTGTACAGCCGGAAGGAATGCCCCTTTACTGTCTGCAAGGCTGTACCCTTTTTCCGTAATGGTAAAAGAAACCATCTGCAAAGATTCCCTGCGGAAAATTTCTTTCAGGCGTTCATATTCTGACGCATCCGCAGAATCTAAAATACAGGATTCCACAACACTCCCGACCACTGTTTTTTCTACGTTTCCGTCTGCTTTTAATGTCACCAGAATGGAATACTCGTCGTGCGGGCGGTTCATTTTCTGGACAATTTCGTAATCAAAGCCTTCTGCCACAATCAGCCCGCGGTCCAGCTCTCCTGCGTCCAGCAGCTTTTGCACCACATTTGCCTGAAATGCACGGAAAATATTCCCAGCCCCGAAATGAATCCAGAATGGATTTTCTTTTGTTGCGGCTGTTACCGCCTCACGGTCAAACTGCGGCAGCTGATATCCTGCCTGTTCCCACTGTTCTTTGTTTTTCAAGCACTGTTCTGATAATTTCATCTGTTCCCTTTCTCCTTTCCCGATTTCCTGATTTCCTGATTTTAATCCCTATATTTTGCAATATAGTTACTCAGTTAGTAATATTATACAATTTTATTCCCATATTTTCGATTGAGATAGTTGTTGTATATATTGCAAAAGCTGCGGTATCATGTTATACTGATTACAATACATTACCGCAGTAAAGACTCAGCTGCATTCTATTATCGATAACGAACGACAGGAGTGCATCCGTTTGCATAAAAATTTACAGACTGCATTCAGCCAGCGCCAGCATATGCTGTCTGGCGATTTCGAGATATATTATTACAGTGACAGCCACTCTTATTATGTAACCAGCCATACACACGGCCATTTTGAATTTTACTTTTTTCTGGAAGGAAATGTTTCGATTCACATAGACGGAACGGAATATCTGCTGCAATACGGTGACATGATTTTAATCCCGCCTGGCATTGCACACTTTGCAACGCTTCTTGGCCGCGAAGCGCCGTACCGCAGATTTATATTCTGGGTCAGCCAGGAATATTGCAGGAGCCTGTTTTCGGTTTCTCCTGATTACCTGTACCTGATGAAGCTTGCATCCGAAACCGGCGAATATATTTTTCATTATGACGAAATAGCCTTTCAGGCATTACAGGCAAAAATTTTCCAGCTGATTGAAGAAATCCATTCACAGCGCTTTGGAAGAAATGCGAAAATCACGCTCTGTGCCAATGACCTGATTCTGCATCTGAACCGGACGGTATATGAGGCACGCCATCCGAAAACAGCGCATGAAGAACAGTCTCTGTATTTAAACCTGCTGCAATACATCGAAACGCATCTGAACGAAGCGCTTTCCTTAGAACAGCTGGCAAAAGAATTTTATGTCAGCAAATACCACATTGCACATGTTTTTAAAGACAGCCTTGGCATTTCCATACACCAGTTTATTATGAAAAAAAGGCTGTCCGCTTCCCGGGATGCGATACTCAGCCATACGCCTATCGGGGATGCCTGCCTGATGTGCGGCTTTCAGGATTATTCCAGTTTTTTCCGTGCATTTAAAAAAGAATTCGGCCTGTCTCCGAAAGAATACCGGGAAATCTATATGAGAGAAGACTGCTGCCGGGGCCGTTAAATGCCCATGCACCACATGCCGGACTCCGTAACAGTTATGCCGAAAGCTGGCCTCATTCAATTAATTAAATATTAATTAAGAATTTTCTTGCAATTATGGAAAATTATGGTATAATCTATACAGCATATTTTTTCATATATATTGGAGAGTTGTCCGAGCGGTTTAAGGTGCGGCTCTCGAAAAGCCGTGTGCTATTAACGCACCGTGGGTTCGAATCCCATGCTCTCCGTTTAATGTACCGTGCCGGTGTACGGTACTATCTAAAAAATACATCCTACCTCCAATTTAAAAAAAGAGTCCTGTTTGCTACATAGGGCTCTTTTTTTGCGAATACTGTAAATAGGAAAAGAGTCCTGTCTGCCGTACAGGTCTCTTTGTTTTGCGGATGCTGTGAAAATCAAAAGAGTCCTGTCTGCTGCACAGGACTCTTTGTTTGCGGATGCGCTGGAATTAATTGTGTATGGAAGCTGCTGCGGCAGCTATCCTGGAAAACTGCCCTGTGACATAGCCGTACTGTTCCCGCTGATGCGGCAGCATGCATCCCGTGCAGTCTTTGATTCCCTGTTTTGTATACTGCGGGCTTCCGCCGCATTCCTTCCCGAGCACATAAAGCGGGCAATAGCAGAATAAACAGTTGAAATTCTGTTCGTCTGCCCCTTTATGGCACGGAAAAAACTCACACTCCCGGTTCTGGTAAAACGAATAATGCTTCCCTTCCCAATCCTGTTTCATAAATCCGGCTCCCATCCTGTATGATTCCTGCATGGATGCAGGCAGCCCGGGCATGCCAGGCGGTTTATCTGCGCTGCAAGATATCCGGCACCATATCCGTTATCAATGTTGACTACTGCAATGCCGTTCGCGCAGGAATTTATCATCGTAAGCAGGGCAGACAGCCCGTTCATTGAAGCCCCGTAACCGACCGATGTCGGCACTGCAATCACCGGCTTGTCCGCCAGGCCGCCAAGCACGCTGGCCAGCGCTCCTCCCATGCCTGCCACTGCAACAATGCAGTTTGCTTCCTGAATTCTATCAAGGCTGGACAGAAGGCGGTGAATACCGCTGACACCGACATCATAAATCCGTTCCACTGCCGTTCCAAAATATTCAGCTGTCTGTGCCGCTTCTTCTGCGACCGGAATATCCGCTGTCCCTGCCGTACAGACTGCCGCTTTTCCTTTGCGCGCTTTTCCTTCTTTTTCTATTTTCAGAATCCGCGAAACCGGGTCATAACAGGCTTGTGGATATTTCTCCCGAATCATCTCATACTGCTCCCGGGATGCCCTTGTACCGAACACTTCCCCATCCTGCTCATAGAGCCTGCCGAAAATCTGCAGAAGATGTTCATCCGCCTTGCCACTGCAAAAAATCACTTCTGCAAAGCCGGAACGGATTTTCCGGTGCGTGTCCAGCTTTGCATATCCCATTTCCTCAAACGGCTGCCTGCGAAACAGAAGCTCTGCTTCTTCGACTGACAGCTCGCCGCTTTTTACTTTGGTCAGAATTTCCTTTGTTTCCATAAATATAAACCTGCTGCTTTCTTTTTTCTACAATCTTATCGGATAATGCCAGAAAAGTCATCCTCAATTTTAAAAAATATAAGGTTACAGGCAGCACAGCGGGTTAAATTACTGCTTTTGCATATACAGATAGTCTGTTTCCCACTGGTTATCCGGTCTCAGCTTCAAACAGGCCACGGCATATCCAAAGCAGTCCGCATGCCCGCCATACCCCATCAGATACTGTTTGACTATCAGGACTGTCTTGTGGTCTTTCGCATCCTCTGCCACCGTAAAACCGCTTACTGCATCAGACGGATATGTGAGAGACAGGCCCCCTGCATCCATCTGTTTTTTTAGATACTCCTCTGTGTCATTCCTGCGGCTGTTTTCCAGTATCTGCTGTTCCTTAAATAAAATTGTTTCCCCTTTTGGCATAGTTAATACTGCTTCCCGCCCCGTCCATTCCATTTCAAACGGAAATCCTGTTTCTTCTATATAATTATCCGGCAGTGAAATTTTTTCCTCTATTCCGTCTTTTATGCGAAACACTTCCAGTTTATAACCGCCATCCCCGCCATTATATCTCAGGCTGGTCATAACAATCTTTTCCGGATTCCCGTCCTTGTCCAAATCTGCTTCCATTACCAGGTCTGATTGTTCCTCATGCGGATTTGGAAAATAATCGTCGATAAAGACGGCATGCATATCTGCTTCTTCGACTGGCTGCTCTGTGATAATATCCTGTCCTTTTGATTCTGATATTTTTTCAGTTTCTTTTCCGGAACCGATGGTCTCTATTGCCTGATTTTTATCCATATGCTGCCCGCTTTGTTCTTTCTGTGTCATAAAGCACAGAATTATTATCATACACACGGCTGCCGCTGATACAATCGCCAGAGCTGCCGGTTTTTTATAAGCAAGCACATTTTTCACACGTTTTTTTACATCCGGTTCCCCAAAAGATAACGGACAGGCGGTAATTCGCTGCATTTTTATGGAACAGGAAAGCAGCGCCCTGGAATACTCCTTTTTGCATTGCATTCCAAGCTTTTGTATCACCGCTTCGTCACAGGCAGCTTCCATATCCCTGCACATCCAGATAAAAGCTATCCACACAAGCGGATGAAACCAGTAACACGACAGCAGCAGATATCCGGCTGGTTTTACCAGATAATCCCTGCGCTGCCTGTGCACGCATTCATGCATTACGACATACGGAATATCTTTATCGGAAACTGTGTACGGCACATAAATTTTCGGATGAATCAGCCCAAACAAAAACGGCGAGCCGTTCTGTGCACACCGGTATATTTTTACACAGGGGCATCCCTGTACATCCGTTTCAGAAACATGTTTCCGCTTCCCTGCCAGAAAGCCCGCGGGCAGCTGCACTTCCTGCGGTACCGCCGCCGCCAGTCTCCAGCGCAGCCGCAGCCAGCTGTATATCATGGCTACAGCCATCACAATTACCCCCATTGCCCAGATTCCTGCGCAGATATCTATCACCAGGGCGAACGGCGGATTCGCACTGTTTCCTGCCAAAAGCTCATGCTGTGGCACATACTGGCTGACCGGCCCGTTTATTACCGCAATTCCTTCTTCCATTCTGAGATTGCCCGGATGTATCACAGCTGTATCAAGATGCGTCCGTCCTGGTACCAGACTAAAGGCGGACTCCATAGAATAAGGAAATATAAGCCTGATTCCTGCCAGAATCCAGAGTACAAAGCGGAATTTTACAGGCATGTTTCGAAAGAGCAGCCGGACACCTAAAACAGCGGCTATCAAAAACGATGCTGTAATTCCCATATCCAGTATACGCAGAAACACTGTCTGCAGAATTTCATTTTCCCCGCTTATCACGGACCCTGTATTCAGGCTTCCCAGTATCTTCACCATAAAAATACCCCCCTCCGGTTTTATTCTTTGTGAGAATCTATAATCTGCTGTATTTCTTCTATCTCTTGCTGCGTCAGGTCTTTTTTGCGTATAAATGCCGCTATAAAACCAGGCAGGGAGCCAGAAAATGTCTTTTCTACAATTGCGGCGCTTTCCTCGGACAGTACTTCTTCTTTGGAAATAAGCGAGGTTACGATTGCATTTTCCGATTTCAGGACTCCGCGTTCGGATAAGCGCCGGATAACGGTATACGTCGTAGACTTTTTCCATTCCAGCTTTTCCCTGCACAGTTTCACAAGCTCGCTGCTGGAAACCGGTTCATTTTCCCATAAAATCTCACAAAAACGGTATTCACTGTCAAAAATTTTTGGAACGTCCATATGCTGTTTCCTCCATAATCCATTTCTGTTTTCCCAGGCCACAAAAAAGCCAGCTGCTTTTCGAAAAAGGCAATCCAAAAATGGTCTAATACGTTAAACTTTTCATAAATAAAGTTTAACACATTAGACCATTTAAGTCAACAGACCATTTATAATATAAGTCTGTCTGGACTATTCCATTTCTTCTAACAGGGGAATGACCTGTGAAAGGTCTTTCACACAGCGGTACAGGCGTCTGCCCGTTTCTTCATCCGGCCCGCTTAAATCCGGCACCATAACCGCATACATCCCCGCACGGTACGCGGACAGAATACCATTCGGAGAATCTTCCAGCGCCATGCATGCGGACGGTTCTGTATGCAGCCTTGCTGCCGCTTCCAGATAAATATCCGGTTCTGGCTTTCCATGCTCCACCATGGAAGCACACACAATTTCATCAAAATATCTGAACCTGTCCAGGGATGAAAGATAACGGGTGGTACGCTCATAATCCGTAGCAGTGGCAACGGCTGTCCGATAATGATGCTTCTTTAAATATTCCAGCAGCTCCCCAAGCCCTTTCTTTTCTTCCAGGCCATATGTATCAATATGTGCATTCATCCGTTTTTTGCGCAGTTCCCTGACTTTGTAATAATCGAAATCCTGACCGATTTCCTGTTTCAGCTTCCTGGCTGCATGCTTCGCTTCCATGCTCCGGATGCCCAGCACATGTTCCGCCTTCATTTCATACCCATAAACCTGTGCCGCTTCCAGCCAGTATTTTACGAGCAGCCTTTCCGTATCAATCATCAGCCCGTCCATATCAAAAATAACTGCTTTTACCATGCCGTCTCTCCTTTTCCTGTCATACATCCGCCATTTGCATGTATATATTATATTTAAATTATATTTTTTAAAATGGCAATGCCATTTTTTCATTGATTGCATTTTTAAGTTCTATGAGATATTTTCTAAACACCTTACTATTATCTTTTTGCGATTTTCCGTAATACATATATGAAATTCCCCATTCCTTAAATACAATCCTTGCAAGCTTAGAATTTATCCATCCTTGCGTCCGCAAAGGTACTTTAATTTCATATTTTTTCATTAGCGCATTTACAATTGATTTTCCTTCAACTTCTATATTTTCTACGTCCTCTTGTTTGTAGATTCTATATTCTGCATCCGCAATCGTTTTTTCTATCTGTGCCAGCCGCTTTTCTTCCTCTTTTATTTCTTTCTGTCTGCGTTCCTCCATTTCAGCTTTCCTTCTGGCTGCGTTTACTGCAATCTGATTTTCTCTATAATCAAAATAATGTTTAGCAAGATCAATATTCAGCTGATACATATATCCCATCTATATTTAAGAGCAACAATAATGTTTCAGCTTCTATTCCCTGGAATGAAATATTTATGTTATTAGGAATCCTCATATATTTGCTGCTATTGATTCTACACAATGGAATTTCTGATAATAGTTTTGTTTCCATATAGTCTCGCAACTTCTGAATATCAGAATGATTTGTTGAAATTTTTTCATATGCTTTTGCTAATCCTGCAATGTATGGAATGTTTTCTGTTCCGCCTCGAAGTCCAAATTCTTGAGAACCAAAAATCAAAGGTTTTAATTGAATCCCCTTTTTTACATACAAAATACCGATACCCTTTG